>Ga0099364_10007593_pt1 | contig 15441 bp, 15 predicted proteins | sample TergutTh196P3_FD_73070 | JGI IMG/M metagenome (GOLD analysis project Ga0099364, IMG submission 73070) | Microcerotermes parvus P3 segment gut microbial communities from Pointe-Noire, Republic of the Congo - Th196 P3 | ecosystem: Host-associated > Arthropoda: Insects > Digestive system > Gut ... | reverse complement strand
TCTTCCAGAATCTTGAAAACTATGTCGCCCTCGGCTGGATTTAATGGCATGAACGCGGCTGTTCTACCGTCGATATGGATGTGTCCTGATGAATCCCACCTCCTTTGCTTTATCGTGGTTTCATCGACCCCGATGATCTTCAAAGCGTTAAGCAGTAACTCCGCGTCGTAAAACGCTATGCCTATTTTGATCTCAGGGCATTTGAATTTTCCCCCCTCGGCTTTCCATGTGGCAACTGCTATCTCAAGATCGGTTTTTGTTACTGGCGCCTCCGAGGTAGTTTCGTAAATCTGATCAAGGGCGGCCCCTGTGTTTTGCGGTACGTTGCAATCTTCACCGGGAACGATTTGTGGCAAGCCTTCGATATGGTGGCCTTCGGCAAAGCGAAAGACAATTTTACCGTCACTGAAATACTGATATCCGTCCGCAATCCAAGAGTTTCCCATCCAATGTTTCCCGCTTGCTGGTTTTACCTTGGAATCTTTCAGAAATTTCAACGCGGTACGGCGCCGTGTTTCTTCTTTTTTGCCGCCTTTTTTATTGGCGATCTCGAAGTGCAAGCACTCAGTGGCGTACTCGTGGAGTTGCCGCCATGCGTTGATCATCGCGCCGCTTTCAGACTCTCGAATTTCCTCCCAGGTCCCCATTTTGTTGAGTAGCGTTAAAACTTTCTGGGGATTCATTTTGCTCATTTTTAACTCTGCTCCTTTCAAAGATACGATCCCTCAGTGTTTGCCTCACGAACAGCCGGCTCGGAGATCGACTCCGTTTTGCTAACCATTCAACCATTCGTCAAACGTTTTCAGCGGCTTGCCGTCGATGACCGACAAACCTTGGCTGTCCCCCTCGCACTCGCGGTAAATCCGGTATTCATCTTCCAACCGCCCGAACATCTTCCGCATACCCGATTCTTCTATGCCGCAGCGTGTCATTTCCTACGCCTCCTTGAACACCTGCAAAAACAATGCAGCCAGAGGTCTTCACCTCCAGCCGCACAGCTCAATGCCTCGTCTCAACTTGTTACGTGCTCTCAGCCTCTACTGCCTCAGTCTCAACTGAAGCCTTCGCTTCGTAACGGTCGTACCCCTTCTCTTGGAGCCACAAAATTGCGTCTTCCAATAGCTTCCACATACCGGTCAGGTTGCGGCCACCGTTGAGAATTATCCCGTATTCCCATATTGATATGTCACCGCCTGAGTCCTGCCAAACCTCCGCGACCAGGGAATCCCTCATATTCATTGCTACGCCTAGCAATTTTCTTATTCCAATCACTCCTTCTTTGTCATGGCAGTGTATCGTTTCAATTTGCTACGCGCTCTCTGCCATTCTGAGAAATTGCTGCTCAGACAGAACCGTAATGCCCAGGGCGTGAGCCTTGTCAAGTTTGCTGCCGGCTTTCTCCCCGCAGATCAGATAATCGGTATTCTTTGATACCGCGCTACCGGCCTTCGCTCCCAATGAAGTAATCTTTTCGTTTATGGAATCCCGTGTGAAATGTTCAAGTTTCCCCGTGACTACAATCATGCGCCCTGCAAATGGATTGCCTGACGACTCCGTTACCGTGGCGGTATCTTTCTTTTTGACGTTCAACATTTTTTGTAACTCCTTCCACAAGTTTTGGTTTTCTTCTATCTGGAACCACTCGTAAATGTTCCGATGTAGAACCTCACCGAAATCATTGAGTTGGGTGAAGTCAAACCCGTTATCAACAGCGGTTTCAAGAGCGTCTAAATCATCGTTAAAGTGCCGGCTCAATTCCCGGCTGGCGGTGCGTCCGATCATCGGTATGTCCATAGCGACGACGAACCGCTCAAAGGTTGTGTTACGGCTGCGTTGAATGGCTTCCCATAGCCGCTGCCAGGATTTTTTACCAAAGCCCTCCATGCTGGTGATCTCCTGTTCATGTTCTGCCAGCCAGTAAATGTCCGTGAAGTTTCGGAGCCAGCCCATGCCGATAAATTTTTCTAAAGTAGCTTCCGACAGGCCCTCGATGTCCATTGCCTTTTTACCAACGAAATGAACGAATCTACGGAGGTTCTGCACATCACAGCTTGGATTGTCACAGCGGAGAATCTGGATTACCCGGTCTTTATATTTCCGGCTCTCTCGTACTCGCGTCGGTTGTCCGCAGCAGGGGCAGCACCGAGGCACGATTTTTTCATCAAAGCCTCCACGGTCAAGGTTTTCCTCAACATGGGGGATTATCATGTTCCGTTTGCTGACGAGAATCCGGCAACCGGGCATGAGTTCCAGTTCTTTGATAAACGTCAGATTGTGCAGACTGGCCCTCGACACTTCACAGCCGTCTATTTCCACGGTATCGAATAAACCCACGGGAGAAAGTTCACCAGTACGTGACGGATTCCATTCAATGCCCCTAAGAATGGTTTCAAACAGCTCGTCCTCAAACTTGAAGGCCATGCCGTCCTTGTAATGGTGGGAGGTTCTTCCACATGAGAGAGAGAGCGGTATGTTGTTGTAAGTAACCACGATCCCGTCAATGGGTAATCCTTCTCTTTCGGCCAAAATCTGGAGAGTGGAGATTGTATCGCTGATTACCTTCTCGGACGCGTTTTTATCAGGCAGGATAAATTTGCAAGGAGAAAAGCCCAGCCATTCCAAGGTTTTCAGCTTTATATACTTACTCTCGTGGATCTCTTTGGTTTCGTTCAATCCTTCAATCACGCTGAACGGAGAGAATACTACTCCACGTCCGGCACAAGCGGCGGCGTCATGACAGCGGATTGAACCCGCAGCAAAGTTGCGCGCGCTCTTATATGGATTCCCCGCGCTGTCCCGCAACGTATCTCTCAGCTTCTCAAAGGTTGGCTTGGTAATGTAAGCCTCGCCTACGACAACAAGCCTCTGCCGATATGAAATCTTCGCCGGAATACCCTCAATAGCGCGGGCATTATGCGTAATGACTTCGCCTTCTTCGCCGTTACCTCGTGTGGAAGCACGGACAAGCAAACCGTTTTCGTATTCCAATTTCACCGTCAGGCCGTCCAGTTTGTGCATGAGCAGCACCTGATGGGACGCGATGAAACGCATGAGGTCGTTCGTTTGTTTGGTTTTTTCCAACGAGAGCAACGGTATGGTATGGGCAGTTTTTTCCAAACCGTTAACTACGGCGTAGCCTACTGTCTGCGTGGGGGAATTGCTCAACGTGAAACCAGATTCCCGTTCCAGCCGCTCCAGTTCGTCAAAGTAACGGTCATATATGGCGTCTGTAACCGTAGGCGTGTGATTGTAGTATTCACGCCGCCATTCGTTGAGTTTGGCCGTCAGTTCCTTGATTTTTTCGAGTGGTTTTTTTTGCATAAAGTTACTTCCTCCTTCCCATCAATCGTTATCAGGCTTTATACATTTAATCTGTTTGACCGCATAAAGCCCGTTGCCGTTTAGCTGCCGCTGCCATGCCTTAACGCTTGGCGCCCATTTGAATCCCCGGCTTTTTAGTTCGTTACGGATTTCTTCTTTGGGTTTGTCGTCGAAGAATATCTGTATTCTGTTGTCTTCAGCGTTCATTACAACTCTGCCGCCGTTAAACTCCCATCCACTTGCACCGGAAGCGGAGCGTTTACTCAGTTCCGTAATACGTTCCAGATTACGGCGAATGTTGGCGTTGTTGTTCTGTAACATATAGGCGGGGAAAGGCTGTTTGTGGAAGGAATAGGCGTCTTTGATTTCCCGGTCTATTTCAGCAGCCCTATCATCGGAAATACCGGCATACCCCTTCATGGTTTTGTGCTTTTTGTAGTAGGCGTTGGCTTGCTTCATTTCAGCCTGGTACGCTTGGAGGGTCGCTACTTTCGCCTTTAATTTCTCCACGGCGTTTGGGTCATCGGACGAGATGGCTTTGTTGTTTTCGGCAGCTTCGGCCTTGTTAGCGTAATACTCCGCTTTTTCGGCTTCCTTCACGCCTTTCTCAAACTTGGCGTTTGCCTTATTCCTGTAATTTCTGTCCCTTGTTTCAGAATGGTGGCCTGCAATAATCGGTTGTCCGAACGGTATAGCCGACATCATTTTTTCACCCTGTCCAATAAGCTGATCGCTCCGTTCTGCCGCTTGCGTCGCCTTTTCGGTGTAGTAGTCGATACGGGCTTGCTTTTTTTCTTCGTAGCCGTTCATTTATTCGCCTCCTCCTCAAAATAATCAGCGGCTGAGGATTACCGTCCTCAGCCGCATAAGCATTATTCATGACGCGTGGTTTCTCGTTGTGGTCGAACCTTTTATACGTTTCTACACAACGTTTCTATACAGCGTGGACTTCTTAACACCGGTCAATTCCTCAATTTCCTTGACCGTATATTCCTTGCTGCTGTAGAGTTTCAAGGCTTGTTTGACCTTACTCTCGTCTGTCCTGGGCCTGCCTCCTAGCCTGCCGCGAAGCCGGGCTGCTTCAAGCCCTTCCCTCGTCCTCTGCGCAGTCAGATCTGCTTCAAACTGACTCAGCCCCGCAAAAATGGTGAACATTAACTTTCCGTGTGGGGTAGTGGTGTCCAGCCAAGTTTCTTTCAGGCTCTTAATATCCGCTCCCTTGGATTGGATCAGCTCTACAATGGCGAATAAATCCTTTGTGCTTCTGGAGAGCCGTGTTAATTCCGAGATAACCACGACATCGCCCTCACGCAAATGCTCCACCAACCGCATAAGCTCCGGCCGGTCTGATTTCCTGCCTGTCGCTTTCTCGGTAAACAGCTTCACGGCCCCGGCGTCGTTAAGGGCGTCAATTTGTCTGTCTAAATTCTGACAAAAACTGCTCACCCTCGCGTAACCTATAATCATTTCAGCTTTTCCTTTCCGAAAAACGTTCAAGCCGTTGGGTTATGGGACTTTGATTTTGGAACGGGTTTTGGAACCGGAATATGGTCATTTTTATTCTATAATCCGGCTCCTGCCCGATAGTCCCAATAACGAACGTTTTTGGGAATGATGTTTTCTCAATCAAACCCAAACCCTACTTCCAAAATCACGCGGCAATCTTATAAGCGTTGATCAGGTTGTACAGGCCATAGCTGCTCTGCTTTTGCTCAATATCGACGTCTTTAAGCATAGAGCCAACCTTGATAGCCTTGTCACCGTTCTTGATATACGCGGAGATGACCTCGCCTTTGGTATTGACTATCTCCAACTGTTGAGATTCTTTACCGCTGGGCTTCACAGATTGAACCCAGTAATCGGAAGCAGTGCCGGTAACATTCTGCGAAGTATTATTTCCCGCCGGCGCTTGTGTAGATGGCTTTGTGTTGGCGGAAGGGGGTGAAGCCGTTCCTCGGTTTTGGTTAGCGGCAGTGCCAAATATTCTGGCAACGGCTTTATCATATTCAGCCTTCAACCGTCCCTGTTGGCTATCCTTGATGTAAGAACCTCTACCCCGCTGCTCGATCTCAACCCAGACTCCTCCGATCTGGTACAGGTAGCGGCCAATGCCCCAAAGAACCGCAGACCGTTTGAACGCGTCGGTCAACCCGCCTTTGACGGCTTCGATATCGCTGTTTTCCGCGCCATCATATTTTGTAATCCACTCGCCGCGCTCGGCGTCATGGATAGAGAGACCACATATCTGTGACTTGTCCTGCCATGAACTGTACTCATTGCGCCATCCAAACGTCCCCAAAACGCTGTCCAGGCGCTCCTGAACCGCGCGGGCGTCCAGGTAGAAGATAGCCATGCCCTTGGTTTTATCGCTGTTGGTAACTTGGATTTTGGCTTCCACTTCCTCAAAAGGGAATGGGGCTTTAAGCTGGCGGCTAATTTCCTGATGATCCATTTTCATAAGCTCCTTTCAGTTAAGCGCGACAAACACGCGCGCATTGTAGTTATCAACGGCAGCCTGCTCGTTACCGTATATTCCCCAGTTGTAGCTCCGTTCATCATCCTGAACATAGAACTGCCAACATACGAAAGGGCTGACGGCATCCGGGTTATGACCGATAGCATAACCCTGGCGATCGGCAACCATAATCGCCCTGGTAATCGTGTAACCGTGAACTTCCTCTCCGTGTTCCTCCTGACCCGGAAGCGCGAAACGATCCGCGCCTAATTCCACATACAGCTTACGAACGTAGGCAGTAAAGCTATCAATCAGCGTGGCGTGGGAACCCATAAACCCGTAGGCTTGATCCGGGAGTGTGAAGCCTTTCGCCCATTTCTTATTGGCTCCTGAGTAACGGCCATCGTGCTCATGCTGTTGAATCTGGTGAGCCAACACTGAATTCACGCGCTCAAAACCATGCCCGCTGATGACGGACATGGCGGCAAGTTCAAAGTTGTAATGGTTAGACTTGTAATAGCTTGCGCTAATCGCCCTGTCAATGGCACGGGCGCACTCTTGGCTCATAGCGCAGTTTTTGTGGTAGTAGGATGTTTCCGTACGGTCATTAGCGGTATTGAAGTCATATGGATAAATGAGCTTTGCCGGGACAACTTTACCCGCCGTTGCTTCAAACATCGCCGCGAAGATCTCCCGGCAGAACAGGCGTTCTTCATCTGAGAGTTCACGCTTCAAGTTCATATCAAAGTAGTTGCCGCAGATGATGATGGATTCGTCAATGCCGTATCTTACAACGTTATCCCGCCAGAACTCAGCGCCGGTATCGTAGCCGCTAAACGGCTTGCTGCCGGAATCCATTGATTTCATCTCCTTTCTTTGATTCCGAAGGTGTTATCCAGCCTTCATATAGATAGACCTTCTCAGGCGGTACAAAATCATCAGTCCCAGGCCCTCGGTTGACCATTAACATTCCTACGGCCACCGGATCGGGGCATTTGTCGTACATGACGTCATACAGGCGGTTATAAACGTCTTTGGTCGTACGGATTTTACTGGGGTCAAGGTAGTCATCGCCATTCCAACCCAACGCCCGGAAGAATTTCAATAACGCTTCCCCGGCCTTCTCATTCTCCGCTAAACTGACATTGGGAACGTCAACGATGGTCACAATCTGCTTACTCATATTGCTACATCCCCTCCTTCAATTTGAAATGTGTACATACTTCTTGATATAGGCAAACAACTCCACAATGCTGGACTTGGAAAGTTCGGCGGCACAGCGGAGGATTTTGCATTGGATCTCAGGCGTCATTACGGACACCATGCCTTTAGCCTCATCCGCTTCTCCTTTGGCGATTATTTGCCTGATTCCCTCCTCAACATTCTCATCCGTAAGATGCCTAATACCAACATCTACCAAATGCGAAAGCCCCATCCTGAACAGGACGAGGCCGTATTTGTTCTCAATGTCGCGGATTTTTTTCAGCTTGTCGGTAATAATCATCAGCTCCTTCCGTCTGTTATAAAATCTTCCAACGTGGTTTTACTGGGAATCAGAATATCCGAGTAGTAATACTCCTGCGGCTTATCCTGCAACAATGCCAATAAGTCACGCATTTCAAGGCCCGGCTTGTTATTTGACGGCTTGAAGTGGTCATTGTTGTTGTCCATGCTCAAAATGTAGTACGGTATGCTCCCTAACGTGTGCAGACTAAGGCATTTAGGCAGTAAGTTGTTACCGATGCAAATGTGGGTTCCGGTAACATTCGAGAATGGGTAGAGAAACATGGGCGTCGTCGGCTTGAGTTGGCTCTCGTTTGCGACAACGCCCAACCTGCATTGACTGATTCTGTTTTCCTTTGTAATGCAAAATCCGAACACCAGCTTTGGAAGCGGGAAGTTCGGGTAAGGCGAGCCATAATATGTTATGTCGGCTCTGTTTTCAGGGTGAAGTATGCAAACGGTTTTATCTCCGCTATCGTTGGCTGTGAAAGACAGGCAGCCTTTTGGAAGCAGACCGCTGCCCACTACTCCCCGCAGCAGGCTCTCGTTGATACACTTGACCAGCGTATCCGGGTCAATCCGCTTAAAACTCTTTACCCCGTTATCCTCCTGCTCGACCACGACATTTCCGTCACCACCGATTCTTATGATCGTTTCGCTCATGCCGCCACCGCGCCCTCCAATGATTTCTCAGCATCCGACGTATCGCCGCGCAGAGCATACAAAATATCCCGCAATTCAACGCATGTATCAGAGAACCACTCATAAATCTCAAGCAGTCCATAGGCAAGGCAGCCTAAATCAACGTAATCCTCCTGGGAGATTAGAAGCCCAAGCCTGCTGTGATACGGGCGTTTAGGCTCGGTGTGCCCCATAAGCATCCAATCTAAGCAGTAAGAGAAGCCTAACCGCGTATTTACCTGCTGTTCCGCTTCTTTGATGAAAGGGTTTGCGTCGTCGGTAATGTTATGAATCCTGCCATACTCTCCGGCCAGCTTGTAGAAGTCAACAATTATCGGGTCTGAGAGTACATGAAGCTCAAGGCTCTTGTGCTCGTAGTATCGGGCGTGGTGATGTTCAAAGAGATTTTCAATCAGCACGTAGATGTTCTCGTAATACACGTCATAATCAAGAGAATCAACGAAGTTCTCCGACACGAGGTTATATTTCCCCATGTCGTAGAGCTTTTTAACGATGTAAACGATGTTGAACAGTTCGCGGAATCCGTCTATTGCCACGCAGTCACGCCCCTATACGAACGCGGCGGCGGCAACTGTGGGCGGTAAACCTTGTAAGGAACGCGTTATCATTTCCGCTTTGTACTCGTTGGCTTCAAATACGTCCGAGTGCAAGTCCCGTATGGCGTCCACATCATCAAGCGCGAAAGCGCCGAAGTTGATATCCGACAACCCCATAGCAATGCCGCATGACAGCTTTCCATAAAGGTTGTCGTAAAGATACCGCGTCCCATCTGTCATATCAGGCAGATTGAAAGCTCCCGCTTCCTCGATGGCCGCCACCAGTTTTTTAACGCTTACCGTGATCATTTTTTCTCTCTTTCCTTTCTCTCTGTAATTTTTGGGTTTGGTTTTTTTGGGTGTTTAACGCCGATCAGTAATCATTCGTTAGCAGAACCGTCGTATACGATCTGTCAGCCTCGGTGATAATCAAGAATTTTTTACCGCGAGAGCTGATGTAAACAGACAGGATACGGTTTCCGTGCTTGATTGCGTCATCATTGGATTGGCGGTCTTCTTTACAGACTTCGCCCCAATCGCCGGACTTATGACGGTCAAGAGCGGCATTTATATCCGCGCTCTCCAACACGTTACAGGCATTGGCTGTGACGACCAGACGGCCCAGGGGAAAACGCCCGTTATGCTCATTTCCGCTCAAGATATCATCAGGGTTTTTGTTACCGTAGTCTGACAAGGATAGAAAGCCTTGCGGCGTCAGCAAATTGAATATCATTTTGTTGGAACACGTCTCATAGACCGTGGTTGACGTCAATTCGCCTTTGCTGTTCAGGTTTTCCTCCTGCCTGACAGTGTTCTCCTTTACGATACGCCCTTTGATAATGTGAGGGTTATCGCACTCTACCAAGCCGTTTATGAGGCCGGAGCCGCCAATCAAACCTACTTGTCCTATGTTCAACGGCAGCAGCGGACGTTTACCGGCGCTGTCCAGTTTGTTTTTCTCAAACAATCTGGAAAAACCGGTTGAGCGATTAAGCTGCTCCGCCAGTTCATGCACGTTAAACTCCGCGCCTTTGAACACGTTCACCTTTGCAGCCACAGCGGGTAATTGGTAACGGCTCTCCGGTAATTCCGAAAGCTCCCGCAGCTTGTCCGGTTCCAATACCAGAGATGAAAGCTCCTGAACCATGCCGGAACCATCCTGACGCTTCTGACGGACGCCCATAACAGCAACCTGTTTGAACTTCTTAAATTCAGCGCCCGTAAACTTCCAGACTGTCAGATCGGCGAAATTGTCGCACAGCACCCGGCAAATATCGGCGCTCAGGCGATAATGCGGCACTATGTATATCAGCAGGCCGCCGTACATCAGGTGGTACAAAGAGTCAATCAGGAACCGCTTTTCACTGCGCGTATTATTCCCGCCTTCGGTCATAACCGACAGATACGGAGGATTGAGCAGCATTAAATGGAACGCCTCATGACTGACTCGGGAGTGGAAATAACTTCCGAAGCCTACCCTGTTAAGACTGCCAAGAGCTTCTTCGGCGCGGTAACGGTCAAGTTCGATACCGTAGGAATAACAGTTGTTGTCTTGCTTGAGCATCCTCAAAGCCTGGCCGCATCCGCAGCAGGGATCAAGAATGTTGGCTGACACATCTTCGGGAAACTCTATGCCGCGAATCATGTGTTTGACGTGTTCGGGATCGGTTGGGTAGTAACCCATCTTAACTTTGGCCATCATCCTTCCGATTATTGCGGCGTTTGTGGTATCGCCCTTCGGCGTATCGGAAAGAGGCAGTTCAGAGAGATACCCGCTTAACGTCGCGCATAGTTTGGTGTAATCCGGCGTCATCAGGTTAAACCCTTTGACGGATTGGCTGAGTTTTACGGAGTAATCCGCCATTTTTGGTGAGTCCGGCAAATCTATCTCCAGCATTGTCAGAGCCGATGTGCCAAGAGCGCCAAGCAGCCTTCCATGCTGTTGTTGCAGGTCGGTATAGATTTCACGGGCTTTGGGCTTATTATCTTTATGCCTGTCCAGCCGCTTTCTTATTAAAGGAAGCTCGTTTATGCCTTGCCTGATTATCCTCGCGGCTTCCTCCAGCTTTGCAATGGCGTAGGGCGTTTGGTTATTGTGATTCTGGTTATCCATCACATTCTCAGGCAGCATGCCGCAGCGCCTCTGTTTCCGAAAATTTCCGCAGCGACGAAAGGGTATTGACGAGCCTTTCATAGTCCCCGTTCTCAAACAGCGAACCGGACAGCCATTGGTTTGTGCCGCCGATGTAATCCTTCATGTGGGAGATACTGCGGTACATGAAGTCTTGCCGTTGTGTTATCGATTTGAATATTTGCAGGTACAGGCCGTTACCGTCGTCCCACATACCCATCAGCGTTATCTCGCCGGATATGGCTATGCCGCCGTGGTTGCTCGTTACCTTCATCTCATTGAAGCCCAGGTCTTTACCAAGCGCGCGCAGAAATGCCGCTGACTTAGTGTGGAACTGCTTCTTGGCTCCATTCGGCCCACATTCACGTTCACCATGTATGTAGCCTAAGTTCTGCGATACAAGGCTATGTATGGCTTTCATGTTCTTTTGCTGTGACTCTGTTGACATAACTTTTACCGCCTTTCGTCTACGTTTTTGCGCTATATCGGGTTTCAGGTTCACCGTTTTGGTTGAGAAAGTAACGCTTCGGGTTTCAATGCTCCCGAGAACCAGGATGTTGTACAGGTACGAAACTATAGACGCGGCCGCCATGATATTGGCGACAATACTCTGCGGCGCTGATACAGCCGCTTCCGCGCATGAAAGCTCCGTGGGGAATTTATCAGTATCCAGAAGCACGTCTGGGTAGATTTCTCCGATGGGTTTGTAATATGTCCGGCCTTTGCGCCTGATACCGCAGACTACCTGCCCTGTGTATTCGCCGTTACCGCTGTCGATGTAGATGAGGTCATCGGCATTATTGAAAACCTTATGGCATAGCTGCCGGCTTCTGTTGTTGTCCACCGCGCCAATGAGTATGGATAACCCCTCCAGCAATTGATATGTGTAAGGCCCGGGGGAATAGCTTTCAGGCTTTATCAATTCCGTGAGCCTGTCCTCGTTTTCAATGAAGCCGGGAATATACTGCGCTTCCAATCCAAAAGCCGCTGCGTATCGTTCAGCCAGAACCTGCGCTTTGTTCCGGCCTAAATCTGCGGATATGAAGTTCTGCCGCACAAGATTCTTTTCTTCCACAAAATCGCCGTCCGCAATAACTATCTTCACAGGCCGTTCGAGGGTATGCAGCAGCCGGTACATATGAGGAGCGGCATGGCCGCCAGTTCCCCCGGCGCCAAGCATGGTGATTTTAACCGGCTTGTCCTGAGAGAACCTCACGTCCATCATCTCCAATCTTATCCGCGCTGTCGCTGTGCGGTTCTCTGAAACGCACCTTATCCCTCCATTCATCGGGAAATGGCTCACCCACGCCCACAAGCTCAAAGACTTCTTCCGGGTCAATAGGCCAGAATTTGCCGCCATTTGAGAAACGTGTTTTTATTTCGGGCATGGTCTTGTACAACCGGCCCATCACGGTGTAGAGCCGCGTGGCCTTCTCATCGTTGTCATCAATGGACGAGAAGAAAGCCCTCATGCTGTGGTGCGAATGGATGTCCATAAAGTGGATATAGCGGCTGTCTTCGTAATCTTCGCTAATGCGGCTGTCAACCGATACCTTCGTAACGATCTGTTCCGGGGCGTCCACCACGAACTCCCCGTTAAGCTGATCCCAGTAAATGTTGAGAAGAACCTCGTTATCCGCGCCATGACGCATGAAATAGCGGAAGAAGGCTATTATCTTCACCAGCAAATCCGAGGGAATACGAGGCAGAGCCGGGATGAACCCGGCCCTCACGTCGGAAAGCAGTTCACAGCCAACAACCGGCGTGATGAACTGACCCATTTTTGTGTTGCGTATTTCGTAAACATTGCCGTCTTTGGCAGGGACAATGGAGATAACTTTTCCGGCTGCCATTACGTCGTCCATGTTGGTGAATACTTCTTTGTACACAGACGACGTGCCTTTGCTTTGAGCCGTAACACGGGGTTTTACTTTACAGGCCGGATTCTTGTCCTTTGCCCTCTTAAAGCCGTCAAGGAATTCCTTCGATGTTTCAATGTCCGCTTTCATCTTGCCGATACTCGTTCCCTTTGGGTCGGTAACAGCCTTTACAACCTTGCCGTATTCAACAGTCCATGACACGCGCTTGCCATCTTCCAATTCGGGGAAGTCGGTGGCCTTCTCTATACGCAGTTCGTCGAACGTTTTGGAAGTATCGTCAATGTTTTCCGTAGCTCCGGCGTATTCAAAGACAGGCGGTTTCTCCGCAACAAAGCTCTGCTGTGATTTTTCGGCTCCTTTAGTATTTTTTGTCTGGTCTGTCTGGTCTGCCGGGTCGGACGTTTCTGTTTTCTGTCCCTCAAGGGCTGCCGTGCCCTCTGACTCTGGCGTGTTATTGCCAATGTCTGTTTCTGTGCCGAACGGGTCAAATTCCTCGTTTACTGGCTCACTACCAAGGTCAATCAGGTTGTTTGTTTCATCCATTACAAATCAGCTCCTCATAGGTTTATAATGCAAACAGCCGTACCGGGGGTTATCCCGATACGGCCGTTTGCCTGAACGCTGTTAGCTATTGCCTTTTAATAGGCTTTACGCGAAAACGCTACGCCGCTTTTTCTGCTTCTTCCTCAAACGGGTCAAAGACTTCGGCGTTATCGCTTTCGGATTTTATTAAGGATTCAACCATCGCAAGCAGTACGCTGGTCGGAAGGTTGGATGACTTGAAAGTTTCCTTGAACTTTTGGAACCTCTGCAATACAGCAGTTTCCGCTGACGGTTGCTTAGGCGGAATATACAAAATCTCGGCGGGAAGAGTATCCGTAACCTCGGCACTCGGGATCGGGAATATTGCTTCGTCGTTTCCAGACTCCACAATCTGTGGAATATCGGCTTGAGGCTTTAATATGGCCATCTTTTTGAACACGGCGCTTAAATCCTCAACCTCATTTTTTATTCCCTGCGTCAGTTCACGAGCCAGAGCCGTAGTCATATCAGCGCAATCTGACATAGCGGACAGTCCCTCGTCCGTAAAATTCCCCTCTATGATTCCGGCTACGGCCAGCTTGGACGCCATCAGCCGGATTGCCCTGTGCTGCATGGTTCCCTCGTAGTAATTGAAGTAGACTTCTATCCTCGGCGCTTTTTGGTTTATGCGCCATGAGCGCCGCGAGGATTGACGCAGGGTAAACAGATTGTAAGCAATGTTGTAGTAGTACAACGTGGTGAAATCATTTAGGTCAAGCCCTGTCTCAACAAGACTCGGATTGGTGATTAACACCTGAATACCGTCCTTAACCTGTTTCTCTACCCATTCCTCGCGTTTGTTAGGCGGGACGCCGGAGGTGAGAACAGCAACCCGATAACCATTTTCCGTCAGCAATTTCGACACTTTCTCCTGGGTATCAATTCGCGTCCAGCTCGTATACACAAGCACACGCCCGCCCTCCGCTGTCTTGTTCCGCACCACATCCAGCAATCGGTAGTCTTTTTCGTGCAGTTCGTTGAAAGACGACGTATCTTCGGGCACAACCAGGTTATCGCCTGTCATCGGGTGAACGACAGGCTTTTGACCGTACGGCTGGTCGGGGTAAACCGTCAGCAGACCCAGATAGGATGACATAATCTTCTTGGCGATGTGCCTCTGGGAGCGGAGTACGTCTTTGAATCTCGTTTCAAGGCTGTAATATTCCCGGGCAACTTCCTCGTTCATCTGCAACTGTACGGGTATTTCCTCGTACTCCGGCAGGTCTTTTCCCATGTCGTTGAGAGAGAGGAAGGCCGCGCTGTCCATAAGGAACCGGCTGTAGACCAACGGCGACACACCCGGTAATTGCCGCTCACGTATTTTCTTTCTGATTGTTCGGCGGTTGGAGTTATAACCAGGCGCGGCTATCTCATAGACGGACTCGGTTACGCCATATTCGTTGCTGAAGTCAACAGACTTGTCGTAGCGTTTCCCGTCCTTTTGCATCAAGTCCGGTGATATTCGGAACAGCAGGTGGAATATGCCGGACGAGTAGCCGTTGATGAGAGTGGCGGTCATACCGACAACCTTCCTGGCGGCCTGGAATAATTCTCCCATAGCGTCGCCCTGGCCGCTGTTGTTATTGTAATTATGCAGCTCGTCGATGATAAGGCCGTCTATTTTGCCCTTCATCTTGCGCTTGATGTAAGTGGACAGCGAAAACCGTTTGCAAGCTCCTGTGTTGGGGAAGTGCCCGTCAGGATTGCCAACAATGCTTTTTACCGCGTCATAAAGCGCCGGCTTCTTCCCAACGCTTGCAAGATATTGAGAAGCGTGTTTACGGTGAACGAATCCCAAGTCCGACACCTTGACCCATTCGGATTGCTGCTCCGGTTGTAAAGCCGTCCAGAACATGGAGCCGCAATACGCGCATTTATGATTCTGCCTGTTCTCGTGTTTGAAGAAGAACTGGTCAGCCGGAACTCTGTACTTTGAGCCGCAGTTCATCAGATTCACCATCACCGGGGCGTAACAGTCCGGGCATATAAACGCTTTACGTCGTTGATTCCATACAACGCAAGGACGCTTCATATAACCGTCCCGGGCTTTTTCCTTCGACATTATGACGTAGCACGTTTTGTCATCACGCCGATACGCTTCGTAAACTTCGTTAAGCTCGTTGATGTTCGTAACGATAGACGCAAAGGTGTCCGGCAAAGATTCTTCTATTTCCCGCACCCATTTCTTTGTCATGTGGGATGGGCAGAGGACTACATTGAAGTGTTTAACCTGTGCCTGTGCTTCGCCGCTGTTACGCTGCTGATGAGCATGTAGCGCGGTAAGCCCTATTTTGGTCTTGCCGGAACCACACTCCGATATACACAGGGTCA
>Ga0099364_10007592_pt1 | contig 15441 bp, 12 predicted proteins | sample TergutTh196P3_FD_73070 | JGI IMG/M metagenome (GOLD analysis project Ga0099364, IMG submission 73070) | Microcerotermes parvus P3 segment gut microbial communities from Pointe-Noire, Republic of the Congo - Th196 P3 | ecosystem: Host-associated > Arthropoda: Insects > Digestive system > Gut ... | reverse complement strand
ATCCTGAAAAAAGAAGCCCAAATCGGTCTGAAACAAATCGAAGAAAAAGCATATATCCACAATTTAAAAAAGGAAGGATACCAAAAAATATATAAATACGGCATTGCTTTTCATAAGAAAACGTGCGTGGTGGCGATGGAAATAACTGAATAAATGGAATTTGAACACAATAAAAATAATTGCATAAAACAATAAAAATATCACTGTATGAGTCCGACATTTTTAAATGAAAAAGGTTATAGATTTTTTATATGGTCGAAAGAAGAAGAAAGAAAACATGTCCATGTTGTGCATGGAAACAAACAATGTAAGGTTTGGTTGGAACCAACAATAGAGATTGCTGAAAATAACAGTTTTAAGAAATTTGAATTAAATGAAATATTGACAATAATAAATAAAAATGAAACAGAGTTTAACAACAAATGGAACAAACACTTCCGTTAAAGTTTATGCCATTATTTCAAACGGCATTATGATTGAGGCGTTTGGAAATGATTATTTCCTGTCCTACAACTCAAATCCATGGTTTGAAAATGCGAAAATTAATGACGTATTTAACGTAGAACCCGTAGGAAGTATAGGTGTCCGGTGGGATGCATTGGATGTAGACTTGGCTATAGAAAGTTTGAAACACCCTGAAAAATATCCTTTAATAGCCAAAATTTTATGAGTAAAAAAGTAACAAACAAAGAACAGACGGCACTTTTCAACCATATTGGAAAAATATTACAGTAAACAACCCCGCCATCACTCGTGTACCAACGAACAATAGCGGGGTAAGTTTAAGTGTATTACTGAATTATGTAATATTTACTGATTATTTTGTTTCTAATCGTACTTTTTCTTCATTTGCGCCTGTATATACTGCTTTGGCATTCACATTTTTACCTGCTTGGAAATTATATCTTAATGAAAATCCAAATTCTCTGTAACTGTACCTTGCGCTCAAATTTTTGTTAAAATCTTTTTCAACAGCCTCTACTTTAGCCGTCCCGATGTCGAATACGTTATTGACATGAATACTTGTAGATATTTTTCCTTCAAAGAACTGTTTGCGTAGAGAAATATTTACATTTGGGTCGATTGTGGTTTTCACGCTGCCCTCTAAAAAAGGTGATTGATAATAACCGTTTAAGTCAAGCAAAAATTGATTTGGCAAAGTAAACGTGTTTGACATATAGCCGTAAAACGTGTTTATTTTTCGTTTGTCATCAAACACTTCTATTGTGTTTATACGTCCATTCAAATTGATGTTTATTTGCCACCATTCGCTCGGATTAATCGGCATCGATAAAACTAAATAACGGCTCGTGCTTTTGGCAATATTATCTGTTGTTTGAATTATTACGCCCGGTGCATCAGGGTCAGAAATCCAAACTTTTCCAAAAGCATCCTTAGTATCAGTTATTCCTGCTGTTAAATTTAATGCATGAAACAATCTTAAAGAAATTGAGTAATCATCTGACAATGCGGGTTTTAATTTAGGATTACCCGCAATATAGGTATATTCCGACCCCGGCAAACGAAACGGATTAAGATTGGCAAACGTAGGACGACGTATTTTGCGGTTATAATCAAATACAAGCGAAATATTGCCCTCACTGTCGAACGGCAACATCAAATTTAATGACGGAAATAGTTTGAAATAATTCTGTTTTTCTGTATCGTTCGATTTGTTCGTCCACGGCAATGCTTCTGTATATTCACCGCGTAAACCTATCGAGTAACTAATTTTACTTATTTTTGAATTAAATTTGGCGTAACCAGCGGCAATATTTTCCGAAAACGAATTTAAGCTTGAATAAGGTTCAATTTCGTTCCATGTCGGTGCATTTAAGTATTGGTACAATATTTTGTTATCCATTTCGCTGCGCCCATATTTCCCTCCTATTGTAATCCAAGTGTGATCGTTAAATCGTTTTAACAAATCGACCGATGCGATATACAATTTATTGTCTGTAAGCATGTTGCTGCGATATGTGGTATCGTAATTAGACACCGTATTATTCCGAAATTCTGACCAATAATTCTGATTGTCTTCTGCTTCGTTAATAAGATAATCCAATTTAATTAAAAACCACGAGCCAACATTATCATACCACCACAAATAATTAGCCGAGAAAGAATAAAAATCGGTAGAAAGTTTTCCGTCAAATTTACTTGTAACATCAGTGCGGTTTCCTGGTATTGTATCAACCAAATCCGCAAAACTTTTGTTTTTTCGCGTATCTCGGAAATAATAAGCCTCTACGCCAACACTTTGTTTATCGTTGAAGTCGTAAACTGCTGAAACCCGCGCACGCCCCGTGTTCAAAGTAACAGGCACATCAAAATTGCTGCTTATGTTTCTGCCTGATGATGTCCATTCGGTTTCTTCCGTTACTTGTTCAAAATGATGCCTTTTGTCATAATTTAGCATAGTTTGTACGGTCAGCTTGTTGTGCTTGAAATTCAGATTTAAAGAAGGAGTAAACAAAGATACATCTTCGTCAATGGCAGATGAATACGAAATTCCAACGCTGCCGTTCATTCCGTCTTCTCGTTGCCGTTTCATAGTAATTTTAATGATGCCGCCCGTAATATTGGCATCATACTCAGCTCCCGCATTGGGCAAAATTTCTATCCGTATTATATCTTCGGCTTTAATCGTTTGCAGATAGCGAATTAAATCGGTACCCGACAAATGCAGCGGTCGTTCGTTAATATAAACTTTTGTACCGCCTTTTCCGTTGATTGAAATCGAACCGTCCCGCTCCTGAATAAAAACTCCGGGCGCAAGATTTAAGATTTCACTGCCCGTTCTTCCAACGGCAGTAGGGTCATTTGCAAGGTTTACAATAAAACGGTCGGACATTCTGACTACACGCTGTCCTTTTACCACAACTTCATCAAGTCCGATGGCATCTTCTTTAATGAGAATATCGCCAAGGTCTCTTTGTGCGGGAACGTTCACCGCTCTGTATTCCTTTTCGTAACCGATAAAGGAAACTTGCAAAATATAGTCGCCGTCACTCACGTTTTCGAGGACAAAAAGTCCTAAATCGTTGGTTGTTACGCCCGTTATGACGGTTGAGTCTGGGCGCAACAATGCAGCAGTTGCATAAGGAACAGGAGAACCATCAGCTCTATCCTTTATTGTTCCTGTAAGTTGGTTTTGCGCTTGTAAATTTATCAGGCAAAACCCAATTCCTAATAATACTAAATAAGTCCTTTTCATTTTATTGACTTTTAATAATTTATAGTTACTCTTGTTACACATAATTTTATAATTATTTTAATTATTTTTACTTTTTTACTTTTTTACTTTTAACTTTTTTTAAACTTTAAATAAATTTTAAATTTTAAATTTAATTTAAAGGTACGTCAAATAGCGTGCCAAAAATGATAACTATCTGTATAACAGACATGTACAAAATTAGCGTTTATAAAAAGTGACCATTTCTGGTCACTACTGTCCATTTTCGGACAGTGGCTCTCAATAGGCACTATTATTGACTTCAGGTTAAAAAACAACCTGTTTTTGCTATTTTTAGTGACCATTTTCGGACACTTTTTGTTTATTTCTATTTTTACATTCATACTGATAAAAAATTTCTGCAAAGATAGCGGGTTGTTTTTGGATGATAAAATTGATTTTCGGTAAACAACACAGAAATTTTATTGATTTGCGCAAATCGGAGGGTTTTTAAATAGAAAATTTGCGCAAATCAATAATTTTCGGTTTAGTTTTTTGAAAAATTATTGATTTGCGCAATTTTTTTTTTTGGTTTTATTGATTTGCGCAAAAAATTTTTTGGGTTTTATTTTTTTACCACGAAGGCGCACGAAGAAAACGGTACACGGTACACGGCGCACGGTGTACGGTGAATTATGAATTATAAATTATAATAAGGGCAAACCATTCAAACCATCGAAACCATTCAAACCTGAAACCCACCCCCCAAAAATCTTGCGCCCTTTGCGAAAAATTTTGCGCCTTTTGCGTTAAAATAAAGCAGGTAAAAAATATTTTTCTATTTTATACAAAAATATATACATAATTTCCAAAAAAAATATTAATTTTGCAAAAAAATCTATAATAAGAATTATGAAAAAGCAGATTTTAACGGGCGCAGAATCTTTCGAAAAGATTATAAACGGCAATTATTTTTATATTGATAAAACGTTGTTCATCAAAGAATTGCTTGAAAATCAAGGAGAAGTAACATTGATAACCCGACCCCGCAGGTTTGGCAAGACGCTTAATATGAGCATGTTAGCGCATTTTTTTGATGTGAAAAAGGGTAGCAAATCGTTGTTTGACGGGCTTAAAATAATGGAACACAAGGATATCGTGGAAAAACATTTGAACAAACATCCTGTTGTTTCACTGACAATGAAAAATGTAGATTTTTCTACTTATGAAAATTCTATTGAGAAGATAAAATCCATTGTTTCTTCAATTTATAGGCAAAATCGTTACTTATATGAAAGCGACAGACTTGATGAACAACAAAAGAAAAAAATTTTAAGATATTGTTCCGAAGAGACAACTGAAGTAGAACTTCATAACGCATTATTATTTTTGACAGAATGTTTATATACTTACCACAAAAAACGAGTAATAGTCCTATTAGACGAATACGATAGACCTATTGACAGTGCTTATATTAAGGGCTATTATTCTGATATGATTGGATTTATGCGAGGTTTTATGGGCAACGTCTTTAAGACTAACGACTATTTGGAATTTGGCGTTTTGACAGGAGTGCAAAGAATATCAAAAGAGAGTTTGATAAGCGAGTTCAACAATCCATTAGTTTGCGGAATTATGGATAAGTTATTTGCTACTTGCTTTGGTTTTACCGAAGATGAAGTCAAAGCCGCCTGTCATCTGTATGGATTGGGCGACATGTTTGATAAAGTTGAAAAATCTTATAACGGTTACAGATTTGGAGGACAAAATATTTATAACCCTTGGAGCATTGTTGGTTTTTTGAAAGAAAACGAGTTTAAAGACTTTTGGGCTAATACAGGCAGTATGAATATTTTGGCGGATATTTTCTTTAAAGGCTCGCCTGCATTAAAAGACGATATTGCAGCGTTATTGACCGATAAACCGATAAAAATGAAGTATGTAGAACATATAAAATATCCGATTTCGTACAAGAATGATAATATTTTTTGGTCTATGCTTCTAAATGCAGGATATATTAAACCGTGCGCAGGTGCTACTGAAAAAAGATTTTACGCCGAATTGGTAAATCTTGAAGTAAAAAACGCACTTGCCGATTGTATCGAATATTGGTTTGACACCCAACAAAACCAAACCCCAAAAGTAATCCAACAATTTGTAACCTGCCTCCTCAACGGCGACAAAGAGGGCGTTAGCAACATCCTCAACAACGATTTGCTCAACAACCCAAGTTGCCACGATTTTAAAGAAGAAAACAGTTACCACATGTTTATTTTCGGAATACTTTTGGCGATTTCGAGCGATTATGTTGTTTATTCAAACCCCGAAAGCGGAAAAGGACGGTCCGATTGTTTGATAAAGCCTGATGACAAAGAAAAATATGCCGTAGTTGTAGAATTTAAACATTGTAGGAACGAACCTGCGTGTTCGTCCGTTGATATAAACGATATCCTGAAAAAAGAAGCACAAATAGGTCTCAAACAGATAGAAGACAAAGCATATATCCACACCTTGAAAAAGGAAGGATATAAGCGAATATACAAATATGGTATTGCGTTTCACAAAAAAGCGTGCGAGGTAGCGATGGAAACTGAAAATATTGATTATGCCACCCCCTCATAACCAAATTTCACCCCAGAGGGTTATAAATCAGCGTTATTAGTCCAGATTTGCATAGCAGGATTCTATGGCATAATTTTAGTTGCCACAATGATAGCCAACGAATACACAGCCGAAGCCGAAGAGAAGCGACAGAGTGAAATTGCATACATAAAAGATGCCTCATCAAAACTAAAAATTTTATTAGAAAATACCAGCGACAAAGAAACAAAAAAGAAGTTAGAGCGCGTTTATGATGTCCTATCATCAAGCCCTACCAAATCGCATCCAAACATAGCCGAAAAAGAAAGCCGTATCCTTCAATCCGTCAATGAATTGGAAGAGGCAATACAATCGGAAAATAAAGAAACAATTTTTTCAATAGCAAATTCGCTGTTACAATTGATAATATAACATTTTTTAAATTTATTTTCAATTTTCCAAAAAAACAAAAAAAATTTTCCAAAAATTTTTATTTAATAAAATTTTTTCTACCTTTGCAAATTATTTAATCACTGAATATTTATGTATAGAATTGTATCACTTACAGTTACGTTATTTCTTATCATATCCTGCTCAGCGGCAGAAAAGAAAGAGATAACAGCCTCTTCAATAATAAAAGAGTTGAAGAAAGGCAACCATATTCATTATAGCAATAAAATTATTGTTGATGATTTGGATTTTTCGTTAGTTTCGGAGCCGTATTTGATGTCGGCAAACGCTTTTCAACAGGAAATTACGTCCAATATCTATTTTAGCGACTGTATTTTTCTGGGCAAAGTAACCTCCAACGGAAAAAAAAGCAATCAGCCCGTCAAAAGTCGTTTTGCAAAAAATTTAATATTTGTTAATTGCGATTTTCGCGATGAAGTCGACTTTTCTGAGGCAATAATAAACGGACTGCTTAATTTCAGCAAGTCGGAATTTCATGAGAATGCTATTTTTAATGGTATGTCCGTTTGGTCAAAAGATGCCTATTTTTCGGAAATAAAGGCAGCAAAACGGTTTTCGATGATTTATTCACTTTTTGCAGATAATTTATATATAATTTCTGCAACCTTTTCTGATAGAATTTCGTTTCAAGAGACAACCGTGAACGGAAAATTTACGCTAAACAATAGCATTTTCCGTAGCCGCGCCGAATTTGACTTAATGAAATTAAATGGAAAAGCATATTTTAATTACGCCGTCTTTGAAGACAGAGTTATTTTTTCAGGTACACGACACCTAGAAGAAATAGATTTTATTAATACTAAATTTAAACATGAGCCGGCGTTTTAAGGAGTTTAAGGTTTAAAAGAAGGAATTTAAGATTTAATAACTTATTTACTCATTCCCATATTCACTTATTTACTCATTCACTCATTCACTCATTCACATATTCACTTTTAAAAGAAAAGATATGATAAAAAGAACAAAAAAATTAGCATTAGTCGCACTGATAGCGATGCTTCCGATGGTGTTTGCATTGCAGAGTTGCGAAGAAATCTATGATATCATAGATGAACTACTTGGCGGTACGGGCTGGCGCTTCGATGACGAAGATATGGATAATATCCCCGAAGATATCACGCCGTTTGATGATGAGGACCATCCAACTCCGCAGCCCGATGATAATAAGGTTAGCCTCGAACATTTGTTTCCACCAATAGGCGACCAAGGGCAATATGGTACGTGCGTTGCGTGGGCTGTTGGGTACGCCCATAAAACAGCATTAGACGGCATCGAAAAAGGTTGGACGGCAGCACAATTAGCAAATTCCGCAAATCAAACAAATCCCAAAGATTTATGGTATGCTATTCCAAGCAATAAAAAAGGGAGCAGGTGCGAAGGCACAAATTTTGAGCCTGCATTTGATGCCTTAATCAAAACGGGTGCAGCCACACTTAGTGCCAGTCCTTATTCAAATTTAGGAAATTGCAATGGAGACCCAGTAGGTAGTAGTAATAAATTAGCAAACTACCGAAAAATTGCCTCCGAAACAACAGGATTAACTGTTGCCAATTTTAAAGGCTATCTGAACGCCGGACGCCCAATTTCTTTCGGCGCAAAACTTGGCGACAGATTTATGAGCTGGAACAGCTCAGCCGTACTTAGTAGCGATACCTACAACAATCCGGGTATGCAGCACGCATATCATGCGATGGTACTTGTAGGGTGGGATGACGACAAAAATGCGTTCCGCGTCCGAAATTCATGGGGAAACCGATGGGGAGACGAAGGAAGTATCTGGGTCGATTATGACTTCTTTTGCAAAAACTTCTGCTTTGCAGCATTTGTAGCACAAAACCCTAACGTCTCGATGGGTAGCGGTGCGCCAATTTATGATGACGATTTGCTGGCTCTCTACGCTGACGATTGGAAATATACAGATGATGACCCTCGATTTACTAGATCATTCGAGTACGAAGTCTATAATTCAGGGAAAAACACTGTTAGACCAGAACAAAATTGGATGATTGCTTATATGTATTACAATGCAAAGAATGCAAAAGATTACCAAATTATTATTGTAGATTATTACACAGATGAATTTGGAACTAACGAAGGAGATTATGCATATTGGGAGGAAGCCGAAGAACACGCATTAGTTGGAGGTTTTTGGAACTATTTTACATTACCGCCAGGAGAATCTGTCGCTTTTGAGTTCAACTACGAAATGCCCAAAATTACAGGAGATTATTATCTTGTTTTGATGGCTGATTGTTATGATGTTATCCGAGAAGGAAACGAGGACAACAACTTTTATTTTATCACGGCAGCAGACGGTAAGCCGATACATTATATCAACGGCGTACCGCAAAATATGTCCTCAAAATCATTGCAATTAAAAAAATCAGAAAAGAAACCCGATTTTTTTGCCAATACAGACAATCAAACACTCGTAAAACCGGGCAATTTGAACACATACACTCCGCAAGAACTGAAAACAATGCTTTTACACGACAAAAAAACAGGCAAATTAGAGAAAAAAATTAAGGCATTTGTTGATAGTGGCGGAAATGATAGGGTGCAGAAAGTGAGGAAGTAATGATTTTAGTTTGCACGTCTTGTAAGATGCCCATTGACAGCGCAAATGTCAATGTAGTTACTGATCTTGCTAAATGTGAGCATTGTGGGGCTATTCACAAAGCAAGTTCGCTTGTTCCTGCGATAGATGACAAAACTGTTGCGACCCCGCCTGCGGGAAGTAAAATTGAAATGAAAAAAGGAATGAGCAATAGTTTTCAAATATTTATGCCCAAGAAAGGCATAGATAAGTCAAATATTCCATTTTTGGCGTTTTGTGTTTTTTGGTTCGGTTTTATTGCCTTTTGGACTTGGGGAGCATCGCAATCAGACGGAGGGACAATGTTTGCATTGTTTTCAATCCCGTTTTGGATAATTGGTTTCATAATATTAATTATAGTACTCAACAAAATCAATGAAACACAAACTATTGAAGTTACAAGAACAAGTTTGACAATAATCAAATCAAAACCTGTAAACTCCAAAAAATACGAATTTAGTTTCAAAGATATTCAGTCAATAAGAATTACAGAATTGAATTATTACTATACTTCAGGTCGTTCGAGAAGAGGAAGTATAAATCATCATGTAGTTCAGCCGAAGGCACCTGCAGTCATTACAGGTTCTGGAACAAAATACTTTTTTGAGCAAGCAAATGAAGCCGAAAAAGTGTGGGTAACAAAATTTCTTGACAACATTCGACAAACACAAACATAAATGAAAATATGAAGTTGCTTATCCTGCTTTTTCCAACTCCACCGTAAAGTGCCTCATTATTGGAAATTCGCTTTTGATAACGTAACCTCTTTTTATTGAGTCGCTTCGGTCTGAAACGTTTTTCAATGCGGCGGCAACTACGTCAATATGGTTATTTGTATATGTACGGCGCGGAATTGCGAGACGCAAGAGTTCCAACTTTGGATAGCGGTTTTCACGTGTGATTGGGTCTCGGTCGGCAAGCAATGCACCGATTTCAACGCCTCTAATACCGGCTTCGATATATAGTTCGATGCCAAGCGTTTGAGCAACAAATTCTTCTTTTGGTACGTGAGGAAGTACTTTTTTTGCATCCACAAAAATCGCATGTCCTCCTGCGGGTCGTTGATATGGAATTTTATACTCGTCCAATTTTTCGCCGAGATATGCAACTTGTCGGATACGAGTTTCAAGATAATCAAATTCCGTTCCCTCGTCCAAGCCTTGCGCTAAAGCGTTCATGTCGCGTCCTGACATACCGCCGTAGGTGATAAATCCCTCATTAATAATACAATACATTTGGCATCTTTTCCAAAGTTCCTCGTCTTTGAACGCCACAAAACCGCCCATATTTACAATAGCGTCTTTTTTAGCGGACATTGCCATAATATCGGCATACGTAACCATCTCTCTAACAATTTCTTTGTTAGTTTTGTTTTCGTACCCTTTTTCTCTTAGTTTAATGAAATAAGCATTTTCGGCAAAACGCGCAGCGTCAAATTGCAGCAGAACACCATATTTTTTACACAGTTCCGACACCTCTTTAATGTTCTGCATCGATACCGGCTGACCGCCGGCGGTATTGTTTGTAACAGTCAGAACAACCGCAGGAATTTTTTCCTTTGGATATTTTTTCAATGCCTCTTCTAATTTAGCAGGGTCTATATTACCTTTAAAAGGGATTTCAAGTTGAGTATCAGCGGCTTCGTCAATGGTGCAATCTAATGCAACTGCCCTACGAAACTCAATATGTCCTTTGGTAGTGTCGAAATGCGAATTTCCCGGTAATATGTCGCCTTCTTTGATAATTGTTGAATACAAAATATTTTCGGCTGCACGTCCTTGGTGGGCGGGCAAAAAATAGTCAAAACCGAGAATATTTTTAATTGCATCTTTCATTTTGTAGTATGAGCGTGCGCCGGCATAGCTTTCATCGCCGAGCATCAGTTCAGACCACTGTTTTTCACTCATTGCACCTGTACCCGAATCGGTTAATAGGTCAATAAAAATTCTGTCGCTTTTCAGGTTAAAAAGATTGTATTTTGCCTCTTTTATCCAAAGCTCACGCTCCTCACGCGTACTTTTACGTAACGGCTCAATCATCTTTATACGAAAAGATTCTGCAAAAGGTAATGTCATATAATTATTTAGTTTATAAAGTTTGTATTTACTCATTCACTCATTCACTGAAAAAGCGGAAACACCTTCATCATCTCATTCACTTGTCCGCGCACTTTTTCGATGACGCTTGTATCATCAATATTTGATAGTACTTTATCTATAAAGTCGGTGATTGGCACTATATGTTCTTCTTTAAGTCCGCGTGTTGTGATTGCTGATGTTCCTAACCTAATACCCGATGTCAAGAACGGTGAACGGCTATCGAAAGGTACCATATTTTTGTTGATAGTAATATCAGCCAGAACAAGTGTATTTTCGGCTTTTTTCCCGCTTAAATCGGGGAATTTTGAACGCAAATCAACTAGCATACAATGGTTGTCGGTGCCGCCCGAAACAATGTCGTAACCTTTTGCAATTAATAGTTCAGCCATTTTTGCGGCATTCTTTTTGACCTGAATTTGATATTCTTTATATTCAGGCTGCAATGCTTCAAAGAAAGATACGGCTTTGGCGGCGATGACGTGCTCAAGCGGTCCTCCCTGAATACCCGGAAAAACGGCAGAATCAAACAAAGATGACATTTTACGGATTTCACCTTTTTTAGTTGTTTTTCCGAATGGATTGTCAAAATCTTTGCCCATCAAAATTATGCCTCCTCGTGGTCCACGAAGTGTTTTATGGGTCGTAGATGTTACAACGTGGGCATATTTTGCAGGATTGTTTAGCAAGCCGGCGGCAATCAGTCCTGCAGGGTGTGCCATATCAATCATCAAAATTGCGCCAATTTTATCGGCGATAGTACGCATACGTTCATAGTCCCAGTCGCGCGAATAAGCCGAAGCACCACCCACAATTAGTTTTGGTTTATGTTCTAATGCCAATGCTTCCATCATATCGTAATCCACTTGCCCTGTCTCTTTTTTTACGCCATAAGCAATTGGTTGATAGAGAAATCCTGAGCAATTTACGGGCGAGCCGTGCGATAGATGTCCGCCGTGCGACAAGTCAAGTCCGAGAAATTTATCGCCCGGATTAAGTATGGTCATAAAAACAGCCATATTAGCCTGTGCGCCGCTGTGAGGTTGGACGTTTGCCCATTCAGCATCATAAAGTTGTTTCAGCCTTTCGATAGCCAAATTTTCGCTTTGGTCAACTATCTGACAGCCACCATAATACCTCGCACCAGGTAAACCTTCCGCATATTTGTTGGTCATCACGGAGCCCATCGCTTCCAATACATGACTGCTAACAAAATTTTCAGAAGCAATCAGTTCTATACCGTCTGTTTGACGGTGCTTTTCCTGTGCAATAAGTTCAAATATTTTATCGTCTCTTTTCATATCTTTTGAATAAAAAATCAATATTAAAATTTTTGCAAATATCCGAAAATTTTTTTAATATACAAAATTATATAAATTTTTATTTTATTTTTTCATTAAAAAGCATCGTTTTAAAAATTTTTTGTATTTTTGCACAAAATATAGAAATATAAATATGCTAGTAAAAACAATAGGTGCGGCAGTTTCGGGGATAGATGCCGTAATAATAACCATTGAAGTTGATATTTCTCGTGGTATTCGTTTTTTTCTTGTGGGATTACCCGACAGTGCCGTTAAGGAGAGCCAACAAAGGATTGAGTCGGCATTCAGGGCATTTAAGTTTGAATGGCCCGGACATCGGATTGTCATCAATATGGCACCTGCCGACATCCGAAAAGAAGGCTCTGCTTATGATTTGCCACTCGCAATTGGTATTCTTGCAGGCTCAGGACAGATGAACGCCGATAAAATTGGCGACTACGTAATTATGGGTGAATTATCGTTGGACGGAAGCCTGAAACATATAAAAGGAGCCTTGCCAATAGCCGTTAAAGCAAAAGATGCAGGATACAAAGGTGTCATTCTGCCATCGGATAACGCACGCGAGGCGGCAGTTGTAAACGGCTTAAATGTTTACGGAGCAGCAAATATTAACGAAGTAGTAGATTTTTTGAACGGCAAAGAAAATCTACAACCTACTATTGTTGATACAGAAGCAGAATTTAGAAAAGGACTTGATACTTGCGATTTAGATTTTTCTGACGTGAAAGGGCAAGAAAGTGTAAAAAGAGCATTGGAAATATCTGCCGCCGGAGGACATAATATAATTATGATAGGACCGCCCGGTGCAGGAAAATCAATGCTTGCCAAACGTTTAGCCTCAATATTACCACCGCTTGAACTAAATGAAGCATTAGAAACAACAAAAATACATTCGGTCGCAGGAAAATTATTTGGTGACACGGCACTTTTGACACAGCGTCCGTTCCGAAGTCCGCACCATACAATTTCAGACGTAGCACTCGTTGGAGGCGGTACCTTTCCGCAACCGGGCGAAATTTCATTGGCACACAACGGCGTTCTATTTTTAGATGAATTGCCAGAATTTAAAAGAACAGTATTAGAAGTTATGCGCCAACCACTTGAGGACAGACGGATTTCAGTCTCAAGAGCAAAATTTTCTATCGACTATCCCGCAAGTTTTATGTTAGTGGCAAGTATGAATCCCTGTCCATGCGGATATTATAACCACCCCGAAAAAAAATGTGTATGCAGCCCGGGAATAGTTCAAAAATATTTAAGCCGAATATCAGGTCCGTTACTTGACAGAATTGACATTCATATAGAAGTTGTCCCCGTTCCGTTCAATAAACTTGCAGAAACACCACCTTCGGAAAAAAGTGTGGACGTTAGAGAGCGGGTCACCAACGCAAGAAAAATTCAGCAAAAACGTTTTGAAAATCAGCCCAATGTCTATTGCAACGCACAAATGAGTAGCAGACTTTTAAGAAAGCACGTAGTTCTTGATGTACAAGGACAAACGATATTAAAAAATGCAATGGAAAAGCTCGATTTGTCTGCAAGGGCGTATGATAGGATTTTGAAAGTTTCTCGCACAATAGCCGACTTGGAAGCCTCCGAAAATATCCTGCCGCAACACGTTTCAGAAGCAGTGCAATATCGCAACCTTGACAGGTCGGGATGGATGGGGTAGGAGATGGTTTGAAGTTTCAGGTTTGAAGTTTCAGGTTTGAAGTTTGAGGGGTTTGAGGTTTGGGGTGTCAAAAATTTGCAATTTATACAAAAAAATATTCGTTCTTTTTTCAAGCCCTTATTTTTTGAGGGGAATGGGTGTTGGTACTGCACTTTTTTTGTCAATTTTTAACGTATTTTGCATCTTTGAATGTTCCGATTTTTTTAATTTTTCCTTGTTTAAGCATTTGGGAAACAACATTTTCTATGGTTGTTGGCGAAACATCAGGCAAAACATAATTAATTTCTCGTTTGCCGAGCGGAAGCAAACTGTTAAGTATTGTTTGCTCAATACGTTCTCGTTTTGAAACTTTTTTTGAATGAATAAGGGCAAAACGCTTGTCAAGTTCTTTGTAACAAATTAGTAGCGTAAAAATGAAGTTCTCTATAAACGGCAAATAATCGTTTGCGTTATTTTCCCAATTTTCAGAAGATTTTCGCAATGCTTCGTAGTAAGAATTTTTATTTTTGTTAATTTGTTCCTCAAAAGATATATATTTTCCTGCATCAAAACCCGCCTTATATAACAGTAATAAAGAAAGTAACCGAGAAATTCTTCCGTTTCCGTCTGTAAATGGGTGAATGCACAAAAAATCGAGGATAAAACACGGTATTAAAAGCAATTTATTTATTCCGCTATCGCTATTTGCATCAATAAACGCAAACACAAGTTGCTGCATAGCCAACTGTGTTTCAGCGGCTTTTGTTGGTATAAACCGTATTTTGCGGTTGCCTTCGCTGTCAATTTCCAAAATTACATTGTCAGAAGTTTTATAGTTTCCTCCGCCTGTTTCGGTAAAGGAAAGCAAAACAGAATGAAGATTAAGGATAGTTTGTTCGTCAAACGAGATATTTTCAAAGTCATTGTGAATAGCATTCAACGCATCGCGATAGCCTGCGATTTCCTGTTCGTTATGGTTGAGCGGTGCGGAAGAATGATTGACAATTTCCTCAATACGCTTGTCGGTGGTAACAATATTTTCAATGGCATTAGACCCTTTGATTGACTGTATTTTGGCTATGATTTCCAATTTCGTGAAGATTGTCGCAAAATCACGTTTGCGGATTTTGCCTAATGCTTTCAGTTCGGCAATACTGTTGGTGATGCCAAGCAAATTGGCTGGCAATAATGAGTTTTTTAGAAACGAATAATCAAATTTTCTCATACATCTTTATTTTTCTGCATGCAATAGTATAAAAAATATGCAGTAATTCAAAATCAAAAACGAATTTACTGCATATTTTATTGTGTAAATTGTGCAGTATTATTTTATAATTATGTTATATCTATTCTCCCTTATTCCCTTATTCAACTGAAAATAAGGAAATAATGGATGAGGTAGCAGGCATCCGATATTCATTGCACTAATTTCTGGCAAAATTCTTTTATTTTTTCTGTGAAACGGATAGCGGTTTTTGTCCTCTTTTTTTATCCATAAATTTTTATTCCTTCTTTTTTTATTTTATTAGGAATTTATTTTCTTCGCAAAT
>Ga0099364_10007591_pt1 | contig 15444 bp, 13 predicted proteins | sample TergutTh196P3_FD_73070 | JGI IMG/M metagenome (GOLD analysis project Ga0099364, IMG submission 73070) | Microcerotermes parvus P3 segment gut microbial communities from Pointe-Noire, Republic of the Congo - Th196 P3 | ecosystem: Host-associated > Arthropoda: Insects > Digestive system > Gut ... | reverse complement strand
ACAAAAATGCGTATCCGAGGTTGAGGAGGGCATTGACATAATCCGGCGATGGCCGGTACTCGCGCTTAGTGAACACCGGGTTTTTCAGCAGCAGCCTAAAGCATTCCCAGTAGTATTTTGCGGATACGCCTTCATAGCCCATAACTACATCAAGGCTGTCGGCAGCGCCAACCTGCTTGGCATATGAATCAATGGCTGAAAGCTGCGAATCGAAGCTGTTATTTATGTCATGGTATTTATATTTTTTTACAACGCTGGCCTGATTGCGAATTTTAGCCGCAACAATCGCCTTTGCGATCGCCAGGCGTCTGCTGGCATCCATAAACGCCGAATACTGTGCGAGGCGTATAATAACGCCTCCATTCTTTGGCGATAATATCCTGCCCTTGATTCTCCCGCCCTTGGACTGATATATAACATCAGTTCCATTGTTCAGGAGCAAATCGAGTGCCGGCGCTGTTAAATTGACACTGTCATACAATACCATTGTCTTTACGCCGTCAATGGGTATCGTCGCTATCGTCTCGCCCAGGCGCACCAGTTTAATATGCTCGCCTTCCCTTTTTACGGAGCATTTTTCGTGCAATATGTAAGCAGTTTCCATTATCCCACCTCGTTTTATTGCGTCAGCCTATTTTTAGGAAAATCCCGTCCCTCCCCTTTACCAACATCCCTTGGGGCGTAAGGAATTCTTGCGCGCCGATACGCTCGAACAAGTCGTCAATCTGCCCTTTCAATATTTTCTGTTGCTCCGATATTTCATATTGCTTGATATTAAGATCGATCATCGCGGACAGGGCGTCCACGGCTTTGTCTTTTGGGTTCTTGGCTTTGAAATGCCCGATGCTCTCGCTGGGATTCGTCGGCCTAAAGCAGTTCCGGTCGACGCGGAGCGCATGGATTATGGGCGTTGGGTATATTTTCTCGTCCCGGAAGTCGCATGCGCATCTCGGCGCGCCGCCGGCGCGTTCGCAGAGCTTCTTGCACCCAATAGGGTTATTGATGCGGTACTTGTTGATCCTGCTCTGGGTTTCCGCGTAGTCATAGTCGTTGCAGTTCGACAACACATGGTGTATGTACCTGGCGCCGTCCTCGCCGAGGCAGTGGAATATCTGCAGCAGGTGCTGCTTGTCCGGGAGAGCAAGGTAACGCTTGTTTTGCGCTTTATCGACAATCTCATTTACGATATGGCATTTTCTTATAACGTTACGTATTGCGTTAGGCATTTCATAGCTGGTATGCTCTTCTGCCTTTGATTTTAAGATGTCGGCGCTGGGCTGTTGCTCGCCCGCAACGGTAGCGTGTCCGGGCGGCGCATCCATTGTGCTTATTTTGGGTTCATTATTATCATTTGAAGTATTGTCGCCAATGGGCTCGGGCTGCTCCGTGCCGGCTACGTCGCTTTCTTGGGCTTCGTATATGCTCGCCGCCAGCGAAAAATTACCATTGTGGATCGCTTTGTCTATGTCGCTCTTTATGTCGAAGCCTAAGTAGCGGAAGCCTTCTGCGGCATCGACGGCGCCGCTTTTGGCATTGTTAATTTCGAGGCTCACTTCTGAAAGCTTCTCGCCAACGACCTCGTTGATTGACACAGGCGCCACCAGCATGTCGTCCACATAGCGCGAATAAAAAACAGAGTTGTTGTGGATGTAATAGTCAAAATCCATAAGATAATAGTTAGACAGCGCGGGCGACAAACAGCTCCCTGTCGATAAGCCCGGGCTGTGGGCGTCGAGCAGCAGTTCAATCAGTTCCATAAGCTTCGCGTCGGAAAACGCATGCGACAGCTTCCCCAGCAGAATGCTTTTATTGATGCTGTCGTAAAAGCGCTTGATGTCAATTTTTGAAAACACAGTTATGCCGTCGCGCATTGCTTTGTCAAGCGTTTTTTTGGCGGTGAATATCGAGCGGTTATTGATGAACCCATGCACTCCGCTCGCCGGGGCCCGCGCCGCTTTAACGGCGTTGGCAAGCACCGTTTGGACAATTTTGTCGTCAACGCTCGAAACCCCGATCGAACGGTCTTTATGGATAAATGTCTTTTCCTTGAACGGGGTGTATTTCCCGCACGATATGGCAGTATGCAGCATGCGCAAATGCTTTTGCAAGTCGGAGCGGTAGAGCGAAAGGTCCACGCAATCTATGCCCGGACAGGCATTATTTTGCGATATTTTTTGCCATGCGCGGTACAAAGTGTCCATATTTACTACGCGATCAAATTCGTCCATATTATTCCACCTCCGCGATTCAATTTTGCATCTCTATTACGTATATCAACAAAAATCGGGCAGAAGTAAAAATCTTGTTGAATTTATATACGCATGTTTATTCCATCATGTTAATAAATCGTTTTTTTATCCTGGGTCATATTTGCATCAGTATATTTAGTGAGCGAATAAATAAAAAAAGCGAGGGCAGCCGTATGTCAAAAGATAATCCCAAAATAAAAGTATACGCAAAGAACGTCGCACATGGTTTGGAAATTTGCCTGGACGTCAGCGGTACATGCCATCATCTTTCCATGCATGCCCGCAGCGGCTTGATGTACACATGGCTGAAAGACGGGATGACGCTTGGCGAGTTGGCAAGGTACAAGCCGGGCAGGTCGCGCAGCGGGCAAAAAAAGCTGCACTATGCCCAATACATAGCGAAGCTCGCGAAAAACCATATATTGCAATGCGCCGCGAGCTAACAGCATTTTGCTTTGTGGCTGCATGCTAATAGCGGAAAGTTTAATGGCAGCATGCTTGATGGCGGTATGCTTGATGACAGCTAGCTTGATGGCAGTTAGCTTGATAGCGGCAATTCTGATGGTAGCATGTTTGTTGGCAGCTAGCCTGCTAAGTTGCGACTGCAGGCCACTTCAATATGTTGAATATCGATGTTCAGGCGACGCCCAATGCTGATATCGTGGATTTGCTGGATTCATACGGCGTCATTCCAGATTTGTCCGGGGTATATGTATCTTTTTGGGGGCTGGGCAATATAGCGCCGCCGCAGGAAATGCGGGACCCTAAGATGCGCGACAAGGATGCTGCGATGCGCATCCTACGCGATAGCGCGGCGATGCTCGAACTGTACATCATGGAGAACCCGGATAAGTTCGTTTATGTAGTAGGGTCGGAAACCAAAGGAAACTATGGCAGAGAAAATACGGGGAGCCTGTCACTGGAGCGCGTGGACAAAGTGAGACGCACTCTCACAGGGCTACTGCCGGGCAGTGTGTACAGTGCGGCAGATAGGCTGGTCAGCATCGGCGCAGGCGACAAGCTGCCATGGCGCTCGGAGCCGGACTTTTTTTAGGCAAGCGGCGCCCGCAACGAAGCCGTGAGTGAAAAGAACAGGACCGTCTGGCTGATCCCCGAAACAGCCGAAGATAAAATACAACAGCTAAGGGGCGCTGGATTTATATAAACTGGTAATATTCGCAAAAAACAACCGCCTTCCCCAACCCAGGAAAGCGGTTTTTACATGCCATCTGATATCAATAAAAAATCCATTAACAATCAAACCCATATCAGCTAATTTCAAAACCCCTCTCGGGGATTAGCGGTTATATAACACTGGCCAAGCAAGCCAACTGATTTCGCCGACATTGTGTTTCAAACCCCTCTCGGGGATTAGCGGTTATATAACCCAAAAAATCGTACATTTCGGAGGTGAAATATATGAAGTTTCAAACCCCTCTCGGGGATTAGCGGTTATATAACCCTTTGCTATTGTAACATGCGGTATTACTGGGTTTCAAGGGGGTAAATTCAGTAAAATTAAAATATTTCATTTCGATTACACCAAATTTATGAAATATTCCATATATTTCCATGTGCATTCTCAGTAAAATACCTCACATTTCGAAGCTATCCAATATAGATCACCTGATAAAAGAAATAGACATCAAATAGGACATAGTCAGGCATTTGGTATTCATTGTTGTTCGATTTAGTGTTTTACTTAAACATATTTTTTATTTTGGCAATGACATCGTCCATCTTGTCTTTTTTTAGCTGCCCAATTTTATACAGAACAATATTTTCATCAGCAGTAAACAATCTGTTTGGACGGATGTTGCTCACGACATTTAGAGCGCCTTTTTCGACATCAGTTAAGCCAACAGTTACGGCCATGTCATCACTAAGTGACTGGCTCGTTATTTGGCAAAGTATCAAATCGTCACCTTTTAAATCCACAAGGACTAAAGCCGGACGACGCTTCGACGAACTTAGATCGGAAAAGGGAAATGGAATGACTACAATATCACCTTTTACAAATTTTCCCATGCAGAATCTTCCTCTGGCAAAAGCCATTCCTTTGAGAGGACATATTCGCTCACTTGTGTTATTTCATTTATTTTACATCGTGTCATTTTATACTTTAAGTAGATAATAAAATCATAGACTTCTTCAATGATACTTGGTGGCAGAGTTTCAATTTCTTTAATTATTGTATCAATACTTGCCATGATAATCCCTCACGTTTTTGCTTCAATCCCCTCTCGGGGATTAGCGGTTATATAACCCTTGGCTATTGTAACATGCGGTATTACTGGGTTTCAAGGGGGTAAATTCCCCGAGATCGAAAAATTTCATTTGAATTTCATGATATAAGATGTAAAATGATATTTCGTATATATCGTCATGAAAACAAAGATCGTCCCAACATTTTGTAATTATTTTATATAATTAATATCATAAATTGTGTGGCATGTCAAATATTTACAGTGTACAGGGGGTGCTTTGGGTGGATGCGTGCGTGGATTTGATGGTCAGCGCCAATGGGAGGTTTTTGGTGAAGCGCGACGGCTCGCCATTTTTTTGTTGGCGGACACAGCCTGGGAGCTGTTCCACCGGCTTAATAGGGAGGAAGCCGTGGAGTACCTGGCTACAAGGGCGTCGCAGCGGTTCACGGTTATACAGGCGGTGGCGCTGTCCGAGTTCGACGGGCTTAGCGCGCCGAACGCGTACGGCAGGACGCCGCTTTTAAAAGATGGGAGTGGGCGGTATGACCCGGCGCAGCCGGACTTGCGCGGGGCGGGCGCGGGAGCGGGTGCTAGTGTTAGATTATATGGCCCTGTAAAAAAATAGATTTATATGGTGTTTTTGTCCCATCTCATGAGTGGCGGTTATATGAAAGTGGCGCGATGAGGACATCGCGCCCTACTACCTGGTATGTACCCTTCTTGGGGATGGGTGGTTATCGCTAGGGTATTGATGCGGGCTGGAAGCCCGCGTACCCAGGGTTATGTGCTTTTCGTGGGATGGGTGGTTATGTTGCTTGGGTATTGATGCGGGCTGGAAGCCCGCGTACCCAGAGGGTTATTCACCTTTCGGGGGTGGGCGGTTATGTTGCTTGGGTTTTATTGTAGCGTTTCCACGCGCATTTCTATGGCATCCCTGCCGAGGAAGGCGAAGGCGGCTTGGTATATCGTTTTGCCGCTGCCTTTGTATTTATCAGCGTAACCTCTGGCTTTTATTTGTGCCATGGCCTCGCCCAGCGTAGCTTCATAGAGCGCCTGTCTGTCGGCTGGGGCGGCGTCCGGGGCGCATTTGCAATATTTGAATTCGAACACGTAGGCCGCGTCGGCTAGCTCCAGCACGGCGTCGATCCTACCTTTGGATACGGAGACTTCGACGTCCATGTCGAATCCGAGGATGGTCATGACTGCATAAAATATGGAATGGTAATACGCTTCCAAGTCGACATGGAGGTTGTAGGGGATCGAGGCGAACAACCCACGCAGTATGTCTAGCACTTTTTGAAGGTCGCCTGCGGCAAGCGCTTCGCTCATTGCCATTTGCGCCTGCCCCGCGCGCACCCCGCCGCTCTCGGTCAGAGCGATGACAATCTGCATATTGAACGCATCCCGTACCTCATAGTTCGGTATTTCCAATACATAGATTGGCGGGCCCATTGTTTCCACCACTTCCTTTACCGTAAGGTACCCGGTTTGAAACAAAAGGGGCTCCAGTTCCATGTTTCGAATATCAAATGAATCAAGCTGGTTCTCGGTTATTTTAAGATTTTTGATAGAAAAGTAGGATTCCGGTTTTTTCTTAATAATATCTATGAGGAGTTTGGGCGAACCGCTCGCGTACCAGTAGAAATTGAGTCTTTTTTGTTCTAAAAAGGTGATGAGCGCGAATGGGTTAATGACCCTTGATTCGCCGTCCCATGTATAGCCGTCATACCAAGCCAATATTAGATCGCGTATGCTGTTGTATTTGCTAAACTTTTTATTGCAAGACAACTCTTTAATATGGTCGTCAAATTCATTGTTAAGGCTTCCAATCGGGATACCGCATATATCCGCGTAACGCTCTACCATGGTTATATCATTTAAATTGTTGAGTTCAGAAAAAATGGAGGTTTTCGTAAACTTTGAAACCCCTGTAATGAACGTGAACCGCAGATATGGTTCCATTGACTTTAATATCCCGTAAAATCCGCGAACTACCTGCCTGTTGGCGTCGGCGACGTCGGCATTGTCTATATGATCGAGAATGGGCTTGTCATATTCGTCAATTAACACGACGACTTTATTCGAATATTTATCATGCAGGCTTTTGATTAGGCGCTTAAATAAATAAGACGTATTATCTTCGACAATATTCAGGCCTTCCTTTTCAATACACATTTTAAGGGAAAATGCTAAGGATTTTTTAAGAATCTCAGGATTTGCATTGGAAATATTGCTCATGTCGAGCCTGATGACCGGGTGCTTGTCGAAAGGATAATCAGAGCCATATATCCAGAGCCCTTTGAAGAGTTCCCTATTGCCGTTAAAAACCTCTCCTATCGTGTCGAGCAGCAGCGATTTGCCGAACCTCCTCGGGCGAGATAGAAAATTATACTTGGTGCCATTAATTAGATTATATATATGCCTGGTCTTATCGACATATACATAGTCGCCGGATATTATTTCAGCGATGTTCTGGATACCTAACGGCAATTTTTTCATATAGATTTACCTTAATATTACTCTTTATTATTTACTATATTTTATTGCTGATATTATTAAGCTTCTCAATCACGGGCGTGGGAGGTATTGATGGAGCGGGTGCGGATTGGGTGTTGGAGCGGGCGCGGATTTCTTCGGCTATGGCGTCCAGCTTGCGCAGCCTGTGGTTCACGCCGGACTTGCCGAGCGGCGGGTCGAGCATCTGGCCCAGCTCCACAAGGCTGATGTCCCTGTGTGCCGCCCTGATCTCCGCGATTTCGCGCAGCCCCTTGGGGAGGGCGTTGAGCCCGTCGGTGCTCTGTATGTACAGTATATTCGTTATATGCTTCAGCGAGGCGTTGACCGTCTTTTCCAGGTTGGCGGTCTCGCAGTTCACGGCCCTGTTTACGCCGTTGCGCATCTCCTTGATGATGCGGATATTCTCTAGCGACATGAGGGCGCGGTGCGCGCCCGTCAGGTTCAAAAAGTCCACAATCCGCCCGCTGTCCTTGACGTAGACGACGCAGTAGTCCGTGCGTTCCGTGATTTTGGGGTTGAGGCCGTACTCCGCCATCAGCCCGGAAAAATATTTCGCCAGCTCGTGCTTTTTGCAATATATTTCGAGGTGGTAGAGCTTTTCCGGGTCCGTCACGGAGCCGCCTGCCAGAAATGCGCCACGCAGGGCAGCCCTTTTACAGCATTTTTTGCGGATGATCCGCTTCAGCCGGTCGACGCTTTTCGCACCCGTACCTGTACCAGCACCTACCGCCGCCGCCGCAGCGCCATGCCCGCCGACTATCGCGGCCAGGCCCGGCTCCGCGCCGACGCGCACGGTATAGGTGGCGTTCTTCTTCAGCTTCCTGTTCCTCTGCACGATTATTTCCGGCGGCGCGCTGTGCAGGCTCCTCAGCAAGTTGAACGCCCTCCTGGCGAAGGCCGCGTTCTCCGTGACCAGGCAGTCCGGCGGGGCGCCCGCCGCGCTGTTTATCATATATACCGACGCGAGTTCCGCGCGCGCGCAGCACTCCCCCGGCGCTTCCACGCGGCACAGCTCGTCTTTTATTGCGGATGAAAAAGACAACTGCCCACACCCTTCTATGAATTTATATTAGGCGATTGTAAAAGTCCCGGACGCACAATGTGCGTCCCTACATATAGACAGCCGGTATTGAATATATACATACATCATACATTTTCATGAAAATTTGTGCGTTGTTGGCGCATGGCGTATAGTGTTAGTGTTAGTATTAAACGAAGTTTTTGACGGCGGCCCTCTCTATGTCCCGGTGCTCGACTATCACGCGGCTGCCGTTAGCCTCGAGGCGGCTCTTCAGCTCCGCAGCAATCGCGACGGAGCGGTGCTGCCCGCCCGTGCAGCCAATCCCGACTTCAAGCTGCGTCTTCCCCTCGCGTATGTAGTAAGGAACGAGGAACACGAGCATGTCGACGAGCTTGTCCAAAAACTGCCTGGTCTCCTCGAAGCTGAACACGTATTCGGACACCTTGGCCGAAAGCCCCGTCATCTCGCGGAGCTCCTGCTCGTAGAATGGGTTTGGCGTGAACCGGACGTCAAAGACCAAGTCGGTATCCATGGGCAGGCCGTATTTGAAGCCAAACGAAATGATGCTGATGACGATGCCCGGGAACACCTCGGAGTCCCTGACTATGCGGAAGATTTCCTCGCGGAGCTGCGCCACGCGCAGGCTGGATGTGTCAATGACCCATGTCGCGATGCTCTTGATGCTCTCGAGGCTGACCCTCTCCAGCGCGAGCCCTGCCGGTATCCTGCCCCCGACCGCGAGCGGGTGCGTCCTGCGGGACTCCTTGTAGCGCTTGATCAGCGTCTTGTCGTTGGCTTCCAGGAAAAGGACTTTATAGTCGATGCCCATGTGATCGAGCTCGTTGAGCCCGGGGATCAGCTCGTTCAAGAGCTCGCCGCCCCGGATGTCAATGCCAAGGGCCAGACTGTCCATCTTGCCGCCCGACTGCCCGCTAATCTCGATCATTTTCGGGATCAGGGAGGGGGGCAAATTGTCCACGCAATAGAAGCCCATATCCTCGAACTGTTTGACCACCAGGCTTTTCCCGGCGCCCGACATGCCAGTGATAACATATAGCTGCATTGTACTACCCCCTGTTGGTCCCCCACTGACCACTTGCTAGCATCCAAATGTTGTCATTCGTCGCCGATAATGCGTATCTCCGTTTTTAGATCGATGCCATATTTTTCCTTCACGGCCGCCTTGGCGCGGTCGATGAGATTTATTACGTCCGCCGCCGTCGCCCCGCCGCCGTTGACGATGAACCCCGCGTGCTTCTCCGATATGCGCGCGCCCCCCTCGGCGGCGCCCTTCAGCCCGCACGCCTCTATCATCGGGCCCACATAGACGCCCTCCTGCGCGGGCCGCCGGAAGACGCTCCCTGCGCTCGGCTTGTCCAGCGGCTGGCTGGCTTCGCGCCTGGCCCTGTATTCGTCCATGGCGGACGCAATGGCGCCCGGTTCCGAGGGCGTCAATAAAAACTCGGTTTCCAGCACGATATACCCGCTATCTTGAAAAGCGCTGGTCCTGTACGAGAATTTGTGCCCGGAGTTGTCGAACAGGCCGATATTGCCTTCGGCGTCCATCACGACCGACCGGTAGACCACGTCCTTCATCTCCGCGCCATACGCCCCTGCGTTCATGCAGACCGCGCCGCCCGCGGACCCCGGGATCCCGCACGCGAACTCAAGCCCGGACAGCCCGTTGGACATGGCGTACTCGCACACGCCCGTCAGGCCCGCCCCGGCGCCCGCGAAGATGTGCTCCCGCTCGCGCCGCAGCTCCGTCAGCTCGCTGAGCTTCATGACAATGCCGCGTACCCCGCCGTCGCGGACGAGGATGTTCGTCCCGTTCCCCAGCACCGTCAGCGCAATCCCCTCGCGGCGGCACAGCTTGACCACCCGCACCACCTCCGCGATGTTGTCCGGCTTGAACAATATATCGGCCGGCCCGCCGATCCGGAACGAGGTCTCCACGTCCATCGGCGCATCCATCGCCAGGATGCCGTCCATGCGGTAGCGCCGCATTCTTTTGTAAATTACTTCTTTGTCATACATAGTCATACATATCAGTCGCTGTCGCCGACGATATCGAAGGCCCTGTCCACCAGGTGCCTCGCCGCGTTGTAGCCCATTTCCCTCTGGCGGTAGTTCATCGCGGCGACCTCCACGATAATCGCCAGGTTGCGCCCGGGGCGCACCGGTATCGTGTGCGAAGGCACCTTGATGCCGAGGATGTCCGTGTACTCCTCGTCTATGCCTATCCGCTCGTAGTTTTTCTCCCTGTCCCATATTTCCAGGTTGATGACCAGGTTGACGTTCTCCTGCATCTTGACCGAGCCGACGCCGTACAGGTTCTTCACGTCGAGCAGCCCTATGCCCCGTATCTCGATGAAGTGGCGAATGATGTCGGGGGCGTTGCCGAGCAGCGTCGTGTCCGAGACGCGCCTGATTTCGACGAGGTCGTCCGCAATGAGCCTGTGCCCGCGCTTGACGATTTCCAAGGCGGTCTCGCTCTTGCCGACGCCGCTCTCCCCCTGTATGAGGATGCCCTCGCCGTAGACCTCGACCAGCACCCCGTGGGTCGTCACCCTGGGCGCGAGGTGGACGTTCAGGTACCGAAACAGCCCTGAAATGAACGCGGACGTGTAGTCCTCGGTCGTGAGTATGGGGACGCAGTATTTGTTGGACGCCTCGATCATCTCCGGGAAAATCTCCAGCCGGCGGGCGACGACCATGCATGGGAACTGTGTTTTGAATATCGTGTCCAGGCGATTTGTGCGCTCGCTTTTGGTCAGGCTGCGAAGATATGCCATTTCGGCGTTGCCCATGACCTGTATCCTGTTATACCCGAAAAATTCCATGAACCCCGTGAGCTGCAGCCCCGGCCTGTTGACGTCCGCAGTAGTGATTGTGATTTCGCTGATAAGGTCCTCTTTCGTGACCGGTATCAGCGCGAATTGGTCGATGATTTGCTGCAGGCTGACGGAAAACGTACTCATAGTCCCTCCGCGATTAAATGTAGAATGCGCGCGTTGGCGTATGTCCTGCGCAGTCGCGCGGCCGCAAGCTCGCGCGCGCGCTCATAGCGCCCGCTAATAAATTACTAACGCATTTACATTCTATCACGATTGATGGCGATAAGAAAGAGCCGAAGCTGCCCTGCAGCTCGGGCGGCCGCACGCTTACTGCCAGTTTACAGATTACTGCGGTGGGCTCCCTGTTTTATGGAACTCTTTGCTGTGCTGAACGAATATCTCGACAAACTGCTTATAGTCTTTGTGGAAAAGGTGCTCCAGTTGAACCGACAGCAAAAACGGGTTATACGCGGTGAACACATTGGACATGAACCGGTATAATTCATTTACGATGTGCTGGGCGTGCAAAAACTCCACGTTGTTGACTTCGTGGATCTTCCTGTCGCAAAACACCTTCAGCTTGCCGATGGGCACATTGTCCCTGTAGGCCATCTGAACGCAAACCCAAAAAATGCTGCGCGTCGGGATGACCGTGAAACTGTTGTTTTCCGTGCCGATCAATAGATAAGAAGGCATCAGGACGATCTTTTTTTCCGTCGTTTTGATTTTGTTGCCGGCCAGCTCGCGGATGTTCGCGTTTACCAGAATTTTGCCCTGCGCGGCTTCGGAGTCGATGACCCGCCCGGCATCGTATTTGTCCACGCCGTCGGCATATACGGTCAGCCCGGCGTAGGGATCGGGGAAGATGCCCCGCTTGAACAGGCGATATGCGGTCACGGACGCCGCCACGATCAGAACCAGCACAGCCGCGCCGTAAAATACAATTACGAAGTTAAACAGAATTTCCGGCATGAACCTCACTATGTTATATATTATAGCGCCGGTGATGCCCGCAATGATTATAAAAAACGCCATCCAGACAGCCGCGTCCTTTTCCCGCCGGGTCGCCTCCTTGGCGAGATACCCTTTGTTTATAACGCGCTTCCCCAGATGATCCGTATTGACTGCCATTTTGTCCTCACGCCCCGTTGAATTCAAATTTGTGCTGCCTGTAAAATTCCAAAAATTGGCTGTAATTTTTGTTGAACGCCTCCTCCAGCCTGTATGACAGGTCAAAGACATCGTATTCGCTGAAAATATTTGGTATGTGGAAATAAATTTTATCGACAATGTCTTTCGTGTGATCGATAAAAGCGCAGTCAACGTCGTAGATTTTTCTTTCGGCGAATATTTTAATGCGCACTATGAAAGGGCCGCCCCTGTAGCCGACTTGGGCGCACACCCAAAATATTTTGTCCACCGGGATAGCCGTCACCTTTTGATCGCAAATGAGCAGGTACGACGGCAGCAGCACGATCTTCGCGCCCTTTGGTTTTGTGTCCAGATATTCGCTGACCAGGATCATGCCGCGGTCAGCCTCGTCGTCGACGATGCGCCCGACGACCTCCCTCGGGGCCATGTCGTCGTGCACGATCAAGTTGCCGTAGTCTTTTATCCCCCGGTTATCGACGGTCGTGCGTACGAACAAAATGATGGTTAAAAAGGCCAGCACAACGGGAAAGCCGATTATGAAAGGCTGCAGGAGCCCGATGTCGCCACCATCGGCGACCGTTGTAAAATAAAGAATCGACAGCGCCGCGATGCATACGGCCCAGCATATAATTATCAGCTTCCGCATCCCCATGATGCTTCGCTTGGCTTCGTATGCAAGAAAACTTTTCACCATACGGACATCTCCTATACAATAAACATAAAATCACCAGCGACGCCGCTGACGGCGCAAGCAACGGCGCCGTCGACGGCGCCGCTGATGATTACATGTCCAATTATATCACAGAGACGCGTATTTGTGAATACAAAAATCTATATATTCATAATTATTTTTAATTTAAATAGTTATTCATTTGAAATTACTATGATATTTTATAGCGTCTGGGCCAACTCATCGACATACAGATTATCGGCGATGCCCATAAAATTCAAATCATCCACCTGTTCTCGGAGCCACGCCACCACCGTGCCGCCATTGGCGTATTCGAGCGACTCCAGCTTTTCCATGATCGCCTCGACGCCCTCAATGTCGTAATCGAGGCATGCTTCACGCAACGACTCGACCAGCGCCCAGTCCGGCTCGTCCGCCTGCGGCTTTCTCATGTATGCGGCGTACTCGTCCAGCATTACCCCGATGGCGCGCATGAGGCTGCCCATGTACATGGAAAAGGCCAGGCCGCCCCGCCTCGTCCCCTCGACATCGCCTGCGTTTGCCAGGCTCTCGAGCGCGCCCGCCTCGTCGCCCGCGCGCAGCGCCCCGATGCCATAGCACGACGACTTAACCCCGTGGACGGCGATCGCGTATTCGCGCAGATGGCCCCCGGCAAGGTATCCGCCCATTTTGTCCATGATCCCCGGCGTGTTCTCTTGGAACGACCGCAGGACTTCTACATATGTATCCGCGTCGCCGCAGAACCGCCCCAGCCCCACTGCGGCATCGATGTCGCCTGCGGCTATAGAAAGGATGAGCGCCGCGCCGTCCGTATATTCGGCTCCTGTGCAATCGGGGGCAATGGCGATGTCAGCGCCATATTCGTAATCCATGCCCTGCGCCTGCCTGCCATCGCTCCCGGGCACAGCGCTCGGCAGGGCGTCCGCGTTGGTGGCGCCCACTTCGCCCGAAATGCCGACAGCGCCCGCTTCGCCCGCAATGCTGACAACGTCCGCTTCGCCCGCTTGACCTGCCTGCCCTACCTGACTTGCCTGACCTACCTGGCCTGCTTGACCTGCCTGACCTACCTGGCCTGCATGCCCTGCCTGGTTTGCGCCCGACTCGCGCCCCATATCCCTGACAAAGCTACGTAAGATCGAGTCAAGCCGCATCACGTCGATGGGTTTTGATATAAACGCAGAAAAGCCGTTGTCCATAAACATTTCTTCGTTCCCGACAATGGCGTTGGCCGTTAGCGCGATTATCGGCGCAACCCGCGTCCGCCCCGCCTTGAATTCGTCCATTATTATATGGGCCGCCTCAATCCCGTCCATGCCGGGCATCATATGATCCATGAAAATGGCGTCATAACGGCCGCCTTCTTGAAGCGCCATATCTATCGCCATGCTGCCGCTGGTCGCGCAGTCAACGCGCATCCCGTAGGGCTTTAGCATGCCTTTTATAACGTCCAGGTTTGTCTGCACGTCGTCCACGACCAGCACGCGGGCATAAGAGAGGTCTATGCGGGCGAATCCCGCGCCGTACGAGCGCCTGACGGTTGTGTAGCGCGCGTTCATAAGGCTGTCCGCAGTCGCCGAGCCTATCGGCGTTTCAGACACAATCGCCTGCCGAATGCGCACATAAAACAGCGAGCCCACGCCGTATTCGCTTTGCACGCCGATATCGCCGTCCATCATATTGACCAGCCGCTTCGTTATGGGCAGCCCGAGTCCTGTGCCCTCGGTTTTGCGGTTCGTCTCCGCGTCGACCTGGCTGTAGTCCATAAACACTTTATGCATGTCGCCCTGTTTTATGCCTATGCCCGTGTCCCTGACTTCCGATAGCAGCCAAATGTCCGAGCCGTTCTTTTCAAATGTCACGACCCATTCCACCGTGCCCTCATTGGTGTATTTAAACGCGTTCGATAACAGGTTGTTGAAAATCTGCTTCACCCTCAAATCGTCGCCGATCATCCTTTCGGGCAGGCGCTCGTCGACGGTGAGTTTGAACGTTATGGGTTTCTCGCTGATGCGGATGACATTTAACGACGCGATGTCGTTTATAAGGCCGGCGGTATCGTATTCGATGGGGTGTAGCTCGAATTTGCCCGACTCAATTTTCGAGATGTCCAATATATCGTTTACGATGCCGAGCAGCGTCATTCCGGATATGTGAATTTTATCGAGCTTCTCCTCCGCTTCGCCGCTCACAGCCCCGGCGCCCAGGATCAGCTCCGAAAGACCGACGACGGCGTTGAGCGGGGTGCGCATCTCGTGGCTCATGCTCGCCAGGAAGCTGCTCTTCGCCCGGTTTGCCTCCTGCGCCTCTTTGAGCGCGGCTTTCAGCTCTCCGTGCAGCCGGAGCGTTTCCGCCATCATCTTTTTATGCTTGCTCAAGTCCTGCGCGTACGCGGCCACAAAGCTGCCGTCCACGTGGTCGATGCGAACCAGCGTCATCTCGCACGGCATCAATGTCCCGTCGGGCAAAGAATGCATCCATTCGAAGACGCACCGCCCCTCGTCATACGTTTTCTTCAAATAAATCTCCGCGAGCTCCCGCGATAAAAGCCCGCTGGGCTGATGCTTTGGGGAAAAATCGAAGAATCTTTCGGTAAATTCTTGTTTGCTGCTTGTGCCGAATTTTCGGACGGACTCCTCGTTGCAGTCAAATATGCCGCGCTCCGCGTCCCACAGCATCGAGCAAATCGGCACCGCGTCCATCATAAGCATCGTGCGCTGGTGCGCCTCGTGTATCTTTTCAGCCTGGGCCTGCATTATGCCGTTGAGTGTTT
>Ga0099364_10007590_pt1 | contig 15445 bp, 13 predicted proteins | sample TergutTh196P3_FD_73070 | JGI IMG/M metagenome (GOLD analysis project Ga0099364, IMG submission 73070) | Microcerotermes parvus P3 segment gut microbial communities from Pointe-Noire, Republic of the Congo - Th196 P3 | ecosystem: Host-associated > Arthropoda: Insects > Digestive system > Gut ... | reverse complement strand
CGGCGTAGGCAAGATACGACAACGCAAGTTTCAACGCTGGTTCGACTCCTGCGACCGAGTAAATCTGAATGACCGGTTTGGCCGACTTGCCGTATCCGAAGCGTTCGTCCAAGCCGTTGCGAAACGCCGCGAAAAGCGTGTAACGGAAAAGATTGATCTTGTCGGGCCGACCCGTCAAATGATGTGCAAGGCGGCGAAATTCTGCGTACTCCGCCACCGAAAGCGTTCGCAGAAGGGGAAGTCCATGCTCCAGTGTTCGGTTCCGAATCCGAATGAATACGGAACGCCGTTTGCGTGCCTCTGCGGTTTTTGCCAACGTTTGTTTGACGGAAAACGATTCGACGAACAACGCCGAAATCGTTTTAACACGGTCAAGCGTCGCCTCGGAAAGAATTTCGGCGATTTCTTCGAGTTGCGCGCTACGATATTCCGCTTCCTTGTCGAGTAACAGAGCGTAAAACAGGGCAATGCAACCGTCCTTCGTTTTGAGCGATTCCGTAATGAGCGGCGGGAGTTTCGTCGTCTTTGAACCGGAGTGCCGGCTAAATTCGTCCGGGTTTTTCGTAACATGCGGCAAAATGGAGTCGGAAGCCGCCGCTTTTTTCTCCCGAAAATTGGCGATTCGTTCCCGTGCAAAAAACCGACCGAGACGAGGATTCGTCGAACGGAGCAGTTCGTCGATCATCGCGGAGTCGGCAACGCCGGTAACGGCGGCGGCACCGTAGCGTTTGATTCGCGGAACGGTCCCCGGAAATTGGCCCCGGAAACTTGAATCGAATCGCCGAATCCGTGCCGTCCACGACGGATGCGAAGCGAAAGGATTCCAGCCCGATGTTCCGCCGTACATTGCGCTGCCGAGAAAAATATGCGATGCTTCAAAAGCGTGCGCCGAGTAGACCAGCGAACCGACGCGGGGACAACCAATCTTGACGAACGCCGATTTCAATGCACCGGGATTCCGCGTGAACTGGATCGCCGAGGCATCGGCCAAGTATTTCCGTTGCCGGGTAATCGCCGCTTTGATCGCCGCACCGAGCAGCCAACCAACCGTTCCGAGCAGAGCGAACATAATACCGCCGCAAAACGTCAGGACGAACATCGGATGAAACATCAACACCGTCAGCGGAGGAAGTTCTTCGTGCTCTTGAAAGTCGGGATGAGCCAAGGACGCCGCCAAACCGAGTTGCGTTACCATACCGAGACCGTACAGAACGCCGATCATTCGCATATTGAGGAGCATATCGCCGTTCAAAATGTGCGAAAATTCATGAGCGACGATTGCCTGTATCTCGTCACGGGTCAGATAATCGAGCGCTCCCCGTGTGAGACCGATCACGGCGGAATCCTGATCGAATCCGGCGGTAAACGAGTTGATCCGGCGTTCCCGTTCGAGAATATAAACGGCGGGAACGATGATTCCGGCGGCAATGGACATTTCCTCGACGATATTGAGCAGTTGCTTTTCCTCGAATCGCAGCGTGAACGGACTGACTTCCTTTCCGCCGAGAATTTCTGCAACGTATTCGCCGCCTCCTTGGGCAAGACTGTGAATTTTCATCAAACTGCCGAGACAAACGATAACGGCAACGCAAATTTGCGAAACGATAAAGACGGTCAGGCTTTCGGAATGTTCCCAGAGTCCGCCAATGTACGATCCGTCGAAAGACTGATCGCCGAGGTAAATGATCGTCATTACGCCGACGTGAACGCTCAATCCGACGACGAAGACTGCAACGACAAACAGGAGGATCAACCATCCCGTTCGACGGCGGGCACGGCGCTGTTGCTCGAAAAAGTCCATAGCGTTTACTGTGCGATCATTTCCGCGAACCGTCGCAGATTGGCGAGAACGTCCCGATCCAATGGAGAGTGAATGACAATGCTACCGCCGGCGGCTTCGGCAATTGCATCGGCTGGAGCACGGTTGAACTCCGGTTGAACGAAAATCGTCGGCGGCGCCGCTTCCTTTTTCGCCGACGCAATGAGATCGACAAGTTGATTCACCGACGGCGATTTGCCCTCAAACTCTATCGCCTGTTGATGCAAACCGAATTCGTCACAGAAATATCCGTAAGCCGGATGAAAGACGAAAACGTTTTTCTCCCGATGCGGCAAGAGCAACTCGGCAATCGTTAGACGAGTCTCTTCAATCTCACCGAGCAACGCTTCCGCATTGAGCCGGTACTCCGGCGCCCCCAACGGATCAAGTCCAATAAGCGTTTCCAAAATCGTCTCAGCCTGCGTTTTAAGAACCGTCGGTCCCAACCAGATATGTGGATCGTTGCCGTCTTCGTCGCAGCAAGGATGCCCGTCGCCATCACTGTGAGTGTGGAGTTCCAGTTTCCGTAGCGGAATCCCCTGCCGAAGATCGACGACCTGCATCTTCGGAGCCAGCGATGCCAATTTGGACCGGAACGCCGCTTCGAACGGCATTCCGGTTTGGAACCACGCCTTTGCTTTGCTGAGAGCGGCGACTTTTTCCGGCGTCGGCTGATAGTTCTCCGGCTCGCGTCCGGCTGGAACGATGACAACGCTCCGCACCCGGTCGCCGCCGATCCGATCCACGAGAAATGCCTGCGGTTCCAATGAAACGGCAACGACTAACCGTGTCTCCGTTTCCGCCGGGCGGCAACCGCACAAAAACGGCGCAAAGAAACACACCGAAAACAGGACGAGTCCCGATAAAAAACTATTTGAATGGATCATCATCTTCATCATCTTCATCATCTTCATCGTCCGTTTCGTCGTCTTCGTCGTCGTCCGACATTCCGAAGGGATCACTATCATCTTTTTTCGGTTCGTCGGCTTTCTTTTCCGTCGGAGTGGACAAGCCGAAGGGATCATCGTCGTCCATCTCGTCGTCATCGTCGTCCGACATTCCGAAGGGATCGCTGTCGTCCTTTTTCGGCTCCGGTGTTTTCTTTTCCGCCGGAGTAGACAAACCGAAGGGATCATCGTCCATCTCCTCGTCGTCGTCCGCCGTTCCGAACGGGTCCGCATCGTCTTTTGCGGGAGCGGTTTTTGTCATCGGTTCTTCAGCGTCTTCCTTCGGTTTTGCAATCGCGGTTGGCACGGTATCATCGGTGGGAATCAATTTGTCGACACCGTCCGTTCCGTCGGAATAGCGTTGCGGATCGACCGAGCGGGCACCGAAGGGCGCAACGCCGACGAACTGCCTCGGTTCCGGCGGCGGAGCGGGAGCGTCTGCCATTGCACGGAGAATTGATCTCGCTTCGACTTTGGCTTGTCCATACCGTTCCTGGCGGCGCTGTTGGTCTGCTTTTTCTCCATCGAGTTTCGCCTGCTGTCGGAACTTCTCGACATAGAGTCTTTCCGTACCTTGGATTCGGCGCAGGGCATCAGACACTTTGTAATCGCGGGCGGAGCGGCCTTCCCATTCGAGACGTGCCGCTTTTTCGAGCGTCGCGTCGGCCTCATCGACCTGTTTCAGCCGCCGTTGGGCGAGACCGAGAAAGAAATACGGCCGCGGATCGTCGCTTTTGAGTTCTTCGACGCGTGTCAGCAGTTTGACGGCTTCCTTGTAATCGGCATCGAAAAAGGCGTGAACGCCTTTGCCGTAAAGGTTTTCGGCTTCATTCACTTTGGAAAAAACGCCAGCGAAAAGGTTTCCGCTACACAACGCCGTACAACAAAGGACAACGGCAACGAGAAAAGGGGCCTGTTTGTTCATTTTACCTCTCCTGAACGGGAGTCGAGAAACTAAAATAGGAAAACTACGCAGTCTATATTATAACCCACTTTGCGGTTTTTGCAAGACCTTCGGACGAAATCAGCAGGATTTTTGGAATTGTTTTCATCCGTCATCCCTGCGAAAGCGGGAACCGAGTGCCCCCCAAACCTTATTTTGTGAGTAGATGCCGCAGATGTCGCAGTACCATGCCCATACGTTTCAACTTAAACCCTAATCCGTCAGCGTTCCCGATCAAAGGAGCATAAAGAACTTTCCAAAGACAACATTGAGGCAACACGAAACAACCTCAGTAGCCAAGAAGCCCCACAAATAATCAACCTTATTTACCTCATTTGTCTTATTTGCCTTGCTACTCTCTTCAAAATGAGGTAAATAAGGTTAGTTTCTTTTGTCGTCCGTCTGCTACTGAGGTTGTTTCTTGTTGCTTCAATGTTGTCTTTCGGTATTCTCCGTGCCTTTCTTCGCTAAAATCACGGCTGCGACCCTATAAAGTTGAAACGTGTGGAGTAGGAGCCACGGATGGCACGGATATACACGGATGGTCTCCCCTTGAATCTTATCCGTGTTCTTCCGTGTTATCCGTGGCTAAACATAATTTTAGGGCGGGCGAGGTAGTAGTGTTGCGCCGAAGGGAGGTCAATAACGATATGGCGACACTTTACAGAGAGAAACCGTCCGGCTCTTGGAGCATTCGGTTTATTGACGAATTCGGCAAACGGCGATCCGTTTGTCTGCTCAAACGGTTTTCGTCGAGAACCGCGAGCAAAACCAAACAGATTGTCGAGGCGATTATCGACTGCCGGAACAATCACCAGCCGCTCACCAAACGCGACAGGGCTTGGCTCGAAACGTCCCCCGTCGAGATTCGGATGCGGCTTGAAAAGGTCGGCTTGATAAAACAAACCCGCCGATGGACGCTTGCTCAATTGTGGGACGAATTCGTGAAGGAAACATCGAGAGATCGAAACTTTGCGCCGAATACGATTGGCAAGTACGGAGATATGCGAAAACGATTTTTTGCGTACTTCAAAGAGGACGATCCACTTTCCGCATTGACGAAACAATCGCTACAAGATTGGAAGCAGTTTTTGACGGAAACGTATCGGACCCGATCCGGCAAGCCACTTGCCCTGCCGACGATCAGCGGAACGCTTGCCTCGGCCAAGGCGGTTTGCACTTGGGCGACGGACGAGCGGGAGTTGTTCGAACGGAATCCAGCTGCAACGCTAGAGCGTATTAAAAATTGCTCTGGAATCGTATCCGTTCCACGAATGGCGTGTTCAGGATCGTCATGTTTTTGCCGATAGGAGCATAGGGAGTGTAAGTCCGGAGAAATAGAGTCTATCGAGCGGCGATCAGAGCCGCCGCTTCCGTCGGCGGAACCGCCGACTTTATCCAGCGGTCCGGCAAAAGATTTTCCAACGAGTCCAGCGGATTCCAGTCGCTCAAACGATACAGCACGTCCACAAGATAGTCCCATTCGTTCAGACCATGCCTTCGAGCACTCGACAAGACCGACATCACGATCGCCGACTTGCGAGCCGCCTCCGGACTGCCAAAGAAAAGCCAATTCTTCCGGCCAATCACGAACTCCCGCAGCGTTCTTTCCGAAACATTATTGTCAATGTTCAATCGACCATCCGTACAATAGAATCGCAATGCCGTCTCGTTATTTAGCGCATACTTGCACGCCTGTCCCAAAGGACTTTTCGGCAACGTCAGCGGATCGTTCAAACACTCACGGCACAAGTCGAACAAGGCATCAAGAATCGGTACGGAATCGCTTTGCCGGCGATCATACCGCTCCTTTATCGTCATCTCCTTCGTCTCCGACTCGATCTTGTACAACTTTTTATAAATGTCCAAAAATCGTTTCGACCACTCCGGTTCCGTCTTTTCCGCATCCTTAAACCCGCGTCGGCAATGGGCGTTACAACCGCTCTCCGTCGGGGGCGGATGGTTTTCATCCGGAATTTTCGGGGCGAACAAGGCGTTGTAATTTCCGTGCGCATCACATTGAACGACGCCGAAGTAGCCGATCAGGAATTCGTAAATCGGCGCCGCCGTCTGGTTTGGCTGAACGTCGAAAACGTTGTACGGCCGGTCATCGCCGCCGATATAAACGTACATGTTCCCGGTCGCCATCCGGTTATTTTCTTCCGGCAATCGGACCGGAGCGGGCGAAGCATCCGTGTTGATGCAGTAGGATTGCTTGATTTCCGACTTCATCAAACCGACGAGGTCTTCCAATTGGTCGGCGACCTGATCCCGCCAACGGCAGACGGAACTCTCGGCTATTTCAACCTTTGCGTTTTTAAGAAGTCGACCGACCTGACGGTGAATCGGCAGGTGATCGCAATACTTGTTCACGAGTATCGCCGCGATGAACTCCGTCGTTACCGAGCCTTTGTCGATGGTACGGATCGGCGTCTCGGCAATGATGATCTTGTTGCCGAAACAGTCGCAGGTCGCTTTCATTCGTTGGCGGATGAAGCGGATCACCTCAAGGACCATCGGAATGATGTTGAGCACCTCGGTGATTTCAACACCCATCGGCTCAAATTCCCTGCCACAGTTTTCGCAATGATATTCATCCGGATGCAGCGAAACGTGGACGTCGCGTCTTGGAATTTCGGAAGGAAACGGCTTGCGACCGCCGCCGCCTCGCTTGGTGCGTTGTTGTTTCGGTTCACTTGATTGTTGTTTCGCTTTCTTCTCTTTGTCTTTCTTTGACTTCTCGGACTTCTTGCCGAAGAGCATCTTCGTTAGTTTGTCGACCTGCGCTTTGAGTTCGAGGACTTGTTGTTCCAACTCGGCAACTTGTTGTTTCAGTTGCGCATTTTCAGCGAGCAGCTCGTCGTATGTCGGTTTTCGCACGTCTTCCATTGGCGAATAGTATGAAAAAGACGCCAATGTGTCAAGACACGTTTTGGCCCATGTTTTTCAGGGCGAAACGTCTTCCGCGGGGTACCGGTCAAATCGTTTGTGCCGTTTGACGACGACCGGTTCGATGCCTTCGAGGATCATGGCGAGTTGGGCGGCACTGACGAGAACGACCACTTGACCGGTCTCAGAGAGTGTGACGGGAAGGCGAAAACGTCCGGCTTCGAGGCGTTTGTACCAAAGAGCGTAGCCGTCACGGTCCCAGTAGAGGATTTTGAGCCGGTCAGCCGTACGATTGATGAAGACGAAGAAGGTCCCGTCGAGCGGGTTCTTCTTGAAACAGTTTTTGACGATGGCGGCGAGTCCGTCGAAAGATTTTCTCATGTCGACGGGACTTGTCGCAACGTAAATGGGGCGGGGAAAGCCGTTCAACATGACGAGACCTCCAGCCGTCGTACAATATCACACAGGATGTCGGATGGCGTATCGACTGGAAAATGCAGTGTCAATCCGTTTTTCGTGACGAGTTCGATTGTTAGGGACGGTGACGACGGCGGCCTGCTGACTTGCATGGGCAAGAAGGTCGTACGAACCGATGTTGTGGTGGAGGGTACGGTGCCGTGAGTGGTGAGGGCCTGGCGGTGTTGCTTGATCCATCGCTGAACGGATTGCGTGGAGCAGTGTAGTTTTCGAGCAACTTGAGCGATGGGACGACGTTGGACGAGAACTTGTTCGACGGCTCGACGTTGCACATCAATTGCGTAGCGAGGTTGTTTTTTCGGCATGAATCTATCGGCGGAGTGGAAGGAATCTTAACGAAAGAATCGACAAAATCCCTATCGACCGATGCCAGGCAACTCTGAAATCGCCATTCGTGGAACGGATACCCCCTTTCAGGGTGAATAAAAATGGCCGCTTATTGGTTGGGCAGGGTATAGTTACTCCTCAATCGGATTAATCACTTTCAAATGGTCGATGGAGACGACCGGTGTGTTCGTTGTTTTTATCACAAGCGTTCGCTGTTCCGCCGTGTCAAACTCTTTTCTGAAAAGCCGTCCACTGACAACATTTCGTGTGCCGCCGTTTGAACCCACACCGAGAATTGCGCCGGTGTTCACCGTTCCCTCCGGCTTGCCGTCAATGGACACCTCAATTGTGCCGGAGCCGCCGCCGTAAATCTCAATGCCGCTGCCCGTAAAAGTATAGGTCAACGTTGAATTTGCCGCCGTACTCCGCAGCACCGATTGGAATGAGTACCATTCCGCATCTTTGAAATCGGGGCCGCCAGCAAGTCTATTCATGCGTGTAAATCCGTCAGCGACAATCGCCGGGTCTTGCGAATCGACCGTGATCTGTTTTTCCAGCGGCTTGTCGCCTTTTTTGGCAGCGATGATCTGTTCGTCCAGCCGCGATTTTATCTGGTTCTCCCACTTTTTGTACATCAGATGAGCGACGTTGCCCTCATTGTCTGCGACAAATGCTTTTCTCCTGTTGGGATCGTCAAGAATTCTCCCCCGCTGCAAAATGTAATTGTCCGCCAAGCCGTTCAAGGCGTAATCCATGGCGACTAAATCCCAACTGTCGCGCAGACCAATCGAACCGTCTCTTCCCGGTGTGCAAAACAAATCGTAACTGAGCCTTATGGGATTATCCGGTTCCATTTCGTAACGTCTTCCTCCTGTTCCGATCCAACTTCCTATCGTGCTGTGCAACTGCGGCACGTTCACAATGGCGTAATCGGAAAAGCCCGGTCCCTGAGCGTGGTTGCACATACAGGCAATTAACTTTACTTTACCGTCCACCAGTTCTTTCCCGGACGGAAGACCGTCGCCGTTCCAATTTGCCGGCGTTTTGTAAAGGTTAAATAAAGCGTCGGGAACCCCCGTGATGACGATGGTAACGCTACGATCCTCCGCTTTGGCAAGAACGTTACGATAAACCTCGTTCGCATCGGGCGCACCCCAGCCGTTGTTCGGCATTTCATGGTAGTGAGTATTCGCCACAACATTAGGATAAGTCACCTTACCCGGCTGTCCGTGAATATTTCTAACGGTGTCTTTATTCGTTCCGACGGGAATGTTCTCGAATCCGTAATATCGATTATAGGCGTCCACGGTGGGCGCGGAGTAAGCGTATGCCTCACTGACGATCACCGCCAGCATTTTCACTCTGTCCGGCTGAAGTTGAGCGGCCGAAAGAAGCATTGCGTGGGCACCGGCGTCGTCGACATCGGTGTTCATATCCGTGTCATGGATGATGTTGACCTTGCCGTCCGCACCGATACCGAACATCCTCTCCCATTTTGCCCAGGGAGATCCCGAAGCGGACCTGTTACGATCCCTCACAATTGCGACAGACAACGCATTTTCATGGTCGCTCGTTTTTGTAACACGTATTGTGTGCGAACTCCCGTTGACCGGATGCGGTGCAATACCGGTTATCTTAAACAGGGTGTCTCCCAATCGGCTGCCGTTGTTGTTACGGATAACGTTGCTCGAGTCGTTTTCTTTGATCGTTAAAACCGTGTCGCCGTCGATCTTGACGTCATACGAAGCGTTTTGATACCAGCCGAGAATCTCCACTTCCGTACCGTCGAAATCAAACTCAAACCACGCACCGGCCCTGCCGCCGGCAAAGCCTTTTTGTGCCTCGACTCTGAAGCCGCTTTGTTTGACGCGTCCGCCGTTTTGATGCAGAATCAGATATTCGCTCCACACGCTTTCCTGAATAGGTGTGTCCGCACGAGTTGACACATCGAAGGCTGTGGCCAGAACTGCCGCAACGAAAATTACCGATATAACTCTTTTCAACATTTTTAACCTTCCTAAAAAATCGATGACGTGCTGTAATAGTCTTTCAACGAAACGCGGGAGCCGTCGGCTCTGACGACGCCGTCGAACCCGGCTTCGTAGAACATACGGGCAAGATCGTCGACTGTCAAGCCTAGTTTGCCGGAAGTTTCCACGGATTCGTCACGTGGATTTGCACCGGATTCCGCACAGCCGTTATTGGAACCGGAAGTCAAGCCGATCAAATTAGGCTCGTGGGAACCGATGCTTTTGATCTCAGGATGGGCAAGAGTCGCCAGAGAAACGACGGCGGTAATCTGCGCAAGGCGAAGGAGCGTAATCTGTCCGCGATCCGCAATGGGACTACTCGGTAAATAGACCCGCCGCATGGCACTCATCGCCCGCGGTTTCAGACTCAGACCGAAAAGAATATGGTCGACGAGTTCTTCCGGCGTGTGCTCCGGTCCAATCGGTTCACAGCAGAATCCCCAAGACAGACCGGCTTCCTGAATATTTCGGATACTTTGAACTCGTTCCTCTCGGTCGAGTTTGGTGTCGATTCCCTCACGAAGCCGTATGGTATGGTAAGCCCCTTTCAATCCTTCCTGCTTGAGTCGTTTGGCTTCTTCCAGCGTCAGATTGCCGATATTGGAGGTCAGCATCACCGATGGAGGCAGTGCTTCCCGAACGGCGCGCAGGAGTTCAACGAAGCGGTCCAAATTGAAATCGTGCATCGACATCAGAAAGAGGTTGCCGAGCAATCCGCTGCTTGCGAATGCGCGGGCGTGAGCGACAACCTCATCGACGGATATTTCCGTAACGGGAAACGTCGAATGTCCCGCCGCAAAGACGCAAAACAGGCAATCTCCGCAGCACGGAGCGGTAGAGTAACCGATCTGTCCGGAAAGAAAAGCGTGGTTATCCATCCGCTTTCGACTGAGGTGATTGGAAACGGCTCGAATTTGACCGGCTTCAACCGAATACTCGGAATACCGGAGAAGTTGGATCAGTTCGTCGCGAGTCGGAGCCTGACCCTCCAAAGCACGGGCTAAAAGGTCTTGTAATTGCATGGTGGTTTGGTTGTTGTAACAAAAAACTAAAAACTTACCGATTCGCCGCTGTCGCGTGTGGACAATGCCCGCCAGACGTTTTGGCCGATATTGTCGGAAAACAAACGGCAGGAACCGTCTCCCAACAGTGCATTGACGCCTCCCGCATGCCAACTTCGGGCGGCGTGGAGTCCATACGATTGAACGTAACGAAAATCATCTTCCGCTACGGGAAGGGAACCGGCACCGGCCAAGTAATAAAAATTAGTGATGCAGTCGAGCGACTTGGAATTCGGTGTGTAAAAGTGATTATAAATTGTGGCACGAAAATCTCCGGCAAACCAAATGTAACCTTTGGGATACGGGGAGTTATCCAGCGGGGCTGCTGCGCAAGTCGTTTCCGTCAGCGCATTTGTCGAATCCGAGTAGAGATAATGCAGCCGGGGATCCCCTTGGGCAGATGAGAGACCGGATTGCATTTCGCCAAGCGTGCCTTCGGCCATGAAAATGGTATTGCTTGTTCCATCGACGATGGAGGCCGTGGATTGCCGATCTCGAATCATAAACGCCCCATCCGTGTTCCAAATACTCCCTAACGGTTCCTCAGCCGTAACTCCCATAGGCGGAATGCCGCTTCCGGTACAAACACGATAATTGGTCGATCCCAGCACGGTGTTTCCGTAAACCGGATAGGCTGTTTCAACCACTGACCGGAATTTATCGGAGGGACACATAAATATCGGAACACTTATCTTGAAAACTTCCCTGTATGCCTCTGGGAAAGCCCCCCAACTATACGGAGTTTGACTTGCATCGACATCGTAACACGGTGTTTGTAAATCCAGTTGATCATAGATGTTCGTCTGTTCCAGAAACGGGGACAACTGCGCGTGTACAGACCAACTGAAATGGTAAGCGTGGTAGATGGCCGCGCTGTAAGGAGGCGGCACCACGGCGGGATGAGCGGCAGGGAAATCATTAAAGACGCTGTGATGGTTATGCAGCGCGAGTCCCAGTTGTTTCAGATTGTTGGTACACTGCATTCGCCGTGCCGCTTCGCGGGCCGCTTGAACCGCCGGCAAAAGCAAGGCGATCAACACACCGATGATCGCAATGACGACCAAAAGTTCGACCAGTGTGAATCCGTACCGGGCGGCGTAAGTTTCGTTCGTTGTCATTGTGTGGATTCTCCTGTTTTTGGGGGATTCAAAATGTCGTACTTTGTTTCGAGGAGTTCGGCGATGACTTTGGCTCCTTCGTAACAATCCGTGAAAATCTCCGGGGTTTGCTTGGCAAGAGCGTACAGTTCCGGGGTGCTGATGTCGCATTGGATTCTTTCCCGGCACAAGATGCTTTTGTAGCGTTCCTTGAAATCTTCCGCAAACTGCTTGGCCAGCGCAACCATTTTGGGATACGCCACTTCGTCGTTGTCGACGCCCACCGTTGAGTGTCTCAGACCAAGAAGGATGACTGCTCCGGTTACAGTGCTGCACGTTCCTCCCAAGTGTCCGATTCCGCCGTACAAGCCGCTCATAATTTTTTTGGCAACTTCCGGGGCGATCCCATAGATGTCCGCATAGTTGGGGAAGAGTCCCGTACCGGCTTGCGAAGCGCGGGACGCTCCCGGTTCAACGGGAGGCGGTTCGGACGACGCCGTTTCCTGTCCCGAAGCAAGTCCTGCCATTCCGCCGAGTAAAGCGGCGGCGGGACACAGAGTTAGCCCCACTAACATCTCTCGACGTGAGGGATTGTTCACGTTGTTTTCTGCGTTTGACATAGATTATGTCTCCTTTCTATTGGGTTAGGATGTCGTATTTGGTTTCGAGGAGTTCGGCAATGAATCGTCCGCATCCTTCGCAGATTTCCTTGAAGACGCCCTCTTCCTTTGCCTTGATCGTGGCTTCCATTGTGCGGATGTCCCGCTTGATAATGTCTTTACAATTGATGGAACCGTATTTTGCCGTGATCACGTCGCAGAATTCGAGGCAGATGGGAAACACACCTAATTGGGATTCCGGAGTCGGTGCTCCGTATTTGAGTCCGAGGAGCAGACAAGCGGCACTGACGAAGCCGCAGACTCCGCCGGAATGACCGACGCCGCCGCCCATTCCGGAAGCGAGTTTCAACGCCGTTTCACGGTCGACGCCGTGAATGTCGCTGTACGTCGCCAACATCGACTGGCAACAGTTGTATCCGTCCGTAAATTTGTCCACAACCTGAGTGATTCGACTTGACATCGTCGTTCCCTTTCTCCGAAAATGGTTGATGTGATAGTCGCTGCGATAGTCCTATAACAGACCATCTCCTATATTGTTCGCAAAAAAACGGCATGAATCGGATGTTTTCATGCCTCCTTCCACACGAATTACAGACAGTATAGTGGATCATCTCCTATAATGGAATACCCCCTACTTAAAATTTTGGGCGAGGTGTTGTCAATGTTTTTACACCGGTGGGAAACCCAAAAGTTCGAATCCTCTGCTTTCCTTGTCCGTTATTAAAACGGATTTTGCGGCAGATTTCGCGGGAAGCACGGCAACCGTTTCGGCGGTAGCGGCTCTTCATAGAAGTCGGCCCACTGTTCACGATCATCGTCGGAAGCGTAGTACGTGAGCCAAATGTCCGAGTTGCCTTCGGAGCAGTCCCAGTGAATATAGCAATTCCGATGTTCGAGTTTCTTCTCTTTGGAAGGAAGAATGTCCCGGTAAATCAGCGAGTACAGTGCCCGATCCGAGAGGTGTTCGGTAAAGTCGAGTTGTATTTTCTTTTCGTACATTCTGGCGATAACGTCTTCGAGCACTTGGCTGAGTTTCTCGTCGCTCAGGGCTTCCGGCGACGGAAGTCGAAGTTCCGGCTCGAACCAGCGATACATCGGCAAAACAGGTGCGACTTCCCATTCCAGCATACTGGCAAGGAAATCGTTTTCGAAACGAAGCGGAAACTGTTGAAAGAGAACGCAGCTGACCGATTCGTCGAGATAGGGTTCCAATTCGTTACGAAGCTCCGCGTTGCGCAACATTTCGTCGACTTCCGGATTGGAAAATTGCGGTAGTTCCGACATTATTGAGAAAGGCGTTAGGTGGTAGGCGCGAGGAACTGCGACCTGTGGTCGCGGAATGCCTACACCTACTACGTTGCTTTTCAAGAAACGTATCAAGAAAAACAGAAAAGATCAATAATTTTTTCGTGTTTCGTCGGAATTCTTGATTTTTGTTCGCGTAGAAACGGCACAATCGGTAATCTTTTGCCGAAACGCACAGAATTGACTTGTTTCATAATCCGCCACCCCCGCGAAAGCGGGGGGCCTAGATGCAAGATGTTAACCCTGTTTCTCTAGGTTCCCGCTTTCGCGGGAATGACGATGGGATGGGGAGTACAGAAGTCTAATTGTCGGGAACGAGACGAAGACTCAGCGGGTGTTCCCAAAGAAGAACGAAAACGGATTGAACGCAGACTTGGGCGCTTTTGGCGCTTGGAGCGTGATACCGGCTTCTTTACAGAGTTGCGTCAAAGCGGCCTGAAAATACGTGAAGCGGCGGTCTTTGTCTTTTTTCATTGCGTACCGGTAGGCGGCGTAAAAAATGCGGTCCGGCAGGATTTTGGCGTCCCGGGCCGCGATGACGGTCTCGCAGTATTTGTTCTCGGCAGGAGTCTTTGCGTAGAGCGTTTTCGCAAGGACATCGGCGGTCAACGTTGTTTCCGCGTTCTGCGTAGCGCTGACAACCTGCGCAAACAGCGAGTCGCCGCTGATGAGTCCGAAAAGGACGAAGCAAAGAAAAACACGTCGATAAATCATTGACTCATTTAGCCGGTACTCCGGCTCCAAAGACACCCTCGTATACCCTTTTATCGGCCAAATCGGAGAAAATCCGCAAAGTTTTTCAGGCGACCTCTTGAAAAGGTTGAGTTCTTTGCTAGATTTTTCTTTAGAAAGTTTCTTCGAACTACAAAATTAAGAGGTGTCATCCCCGCGAAAGCGGGGACCTAGAGGAAGGATGCTATACTCTTCCCTCTAGATTCCCGCCTACGCGGGAATGACGGATATTGAATCCACAATTTTAGTTTTGGTCAGGTACTAGGCCCCTGTTTCCGCGGGGGTGACGAAGTTTGAAGACGCTCTCTTCGGCGGGGTGGACGTTAGCGACTTCGAGTCGTTTTCCAGACGAATGTAAATCCTTGGAGATCAATAGCCGATAAACCCCGAAGGCCATTTCGACGGCGCCGTAGCCAAACGGCTAAGGCAGCGGATTGCAAATCCGTTATATCCCGGTTCGAATCCGGGCGGCGCCTCTTTTTTCACGTTTTCGACGTATATTTTCCTTCCCGGAGCCAATCATGACCAAGAAAGAGATCGTCCGTTCCATCGCCGAAAAACTCGAGATGACGCAGCAATGCACCAAAGAGATCGTCCAGAGAACTTTCGATGCCATTATTGAGACATTGGTCGTGGAACGGCGGGTCGAACTGCGTAATTTCGGCATCTTTGAGGTCAAACGCCGGGCATCCCGGAAGGCACGCAATCCCAAGACTGGCGAAATCGTCGATGTTAAGGAAAGGTACGTCGTTTCCTTCAAGCCAGGCAAGGTTATGGAGGAAAAGGTCGCCGAAATCGCTTTGAAGAAGGGGCGAGGGACGAGTGAGTCAGGCTGAGCCCGGCGATTTCCACGTTCCTTTTTCCTTCAGTTTTACTCCTCCGTATTCCGATAGTTCTTGGTGTGCGGTTCTTCCGACCGCGTTCGTTTCGATGCGACCAAGTTTTATCCGCCGACTCACGGAGGAGTACCATGTTTCAAAAATTGTTGTTGGCCGTCCTTTTGGGAGTTCTTGCGATGGGTTCGACCGGGTGTATCCATGCGATCTACTCAGGTGATCCGATTCGGCGGAATCAGCAGTTGATCTACAACTCGGAGAATATGCGATTGATCGGCGACGAATGGGAGCGGTTCTGGTTGCTCGACCAGCCGAGCCACTTGACGCCATACCGAACGCACGGCGGAATCATCTGATTGTTA
>Ga0099364_10007589_pt1 | contig 15445 bp, 10 predicted proteins | sample TergutTh196P3_FD_73070 | JGI IMG/M metagenome (GOLD analysis project Ga0099364, IMG submission 73070) | Microcerotermes parvus P3 segment gut microbial communities from Pointe-Noire, Republic of the Congo - Th196 P3 | ecosystem: Host-associated > Arthropoda: Insects > Digestive system > Gut ... | reverse complement strand
ATCCCGTATAAAATAGTGGAAACCCCTTCATATTATTTAAATTGGGCCAAAAAAAAATGCGTGGTATATAAAAAAAGAAAAAGAAAAACCGGAGCTTTAAAACCCCCCCGCCAAAAAAGCCGTTATCTTCGACGCGGCTATGGAATCCATTGGCTTTTTAGTTGCCGCAGAAAAACAATTCAGGGCGCCGACGTTATCGGTTTATTTTTACCCTGAAAATTCAAATATTGTTGACGCCGATTTCAGGAAAATTCTCGCTGGAGAAGGAGTGCAAGCCGCCGCCTGTCTGGGTGAATATGCAAATAAAGGTTTACGGCTTGGACATATGGGGAATATCGACAAACATATTCTTGTTTCCACGATTGCGGCTGTTGAGCGAACTTGCGTTAAATGCGGCTACGGGATTGAACTCGGAAAAGCTGTTGGAGTACTTCAACAGGGCTTAGTATAAGGGTAGCGTTATGAATATTGAAGGAATATTCGCTCCGATTGGAACGCCTTTTAAGGATGACGGCAGTATTGACCGGGAAATGTATTCTATGAATTTAAGAAAGCTTGCAAAAACCTCTCTTTCAGGGATAGTTTCTCTTGGAAGCAATGGTGAATTTGCGATGTTGTCTTTTGAAGAAAAACTTGATCTTGTTAAGGCTACGAGAAAAGAACTTCCAAGCAATAAAATGCTTTTGGTAGGGACAGGTTGCGAGTCGCTTCGCGATACGATAAAGCTGACGAATGACGCTGCGGAGGCAGGAGCTGACGCAGCGCTTGTAATTGGACCAAGTTTTTATAAAAGCGACCTCTCCGAGGCAGCTTTACAAAAGCATTTTGAAGGTGTTGCGGACAAATCGCAAATCCCCGTAATGTTGTACAACATGCCAAGAAATACGGGAATTAATTTATCATCAAAGCTGGTTTTAAAATTATCAGCCCACCCAAACATTGTTGGAGTAAAAGACAGCAGCGGGAATATCGTTCAAATATCCGAGATAATTGCGTCCGCGCCAGAAGGCTTCTCGGTATTTGCGGGTTCGGGCAGTTTCCTTTTTGTCACCACCATAATGGGCGGTAAAGGCGGAACTTTAGCGGTTGCTAACGTTGCGCCGGACTTTTGCGCAGAACTCTACCAAGTCTCGAAAGCCGGAAATATAGAAAGGGGTCGCCAAATGCAGCTTGACTTGTTAGCCCTAAACGATGCTGTAACGGCAGGATTTGGAATTGGCGGAATGAAAGCGGCGATGGAAATTGCCGGATTCTTTGGCGGTCTTCCCAGACCTCCAATACAACCCGCAACCGCTGAAATAAGGGAAAAAATTCACATAATGATGGACAAACTTCATTTGGTTGGGAAATACAAGTAGGGAGGCGCGTGTTTACAATTTACAATTTACAATGCACAGTTTAAGCATAAATACCGTAGGGGCGTGTGACAGCGTTCTAGGTGCGCCGACGGCGTCAATGTCATTGAATTAAGTTGATTAACAAGTGAAATAAACACTTTATGTGTAAACGTATGTTTTATAGCCTCAAAAGCCAAAGAAATCCCTTAAGAGAGGCACAAAGAATATAGAGGGTGAATAACTACAAAGGGCATTGTTGGTGTTGCTGTTAAGCTTTAACGAACATAAACGGCTTTTTCTCTCTGTGTCCTCTGTGCCTCTCTCGAGAAATCAATTTTTTTCAACAAAAAGGTTAAGTTAATAGCATTGCGACGGCGTCCCATGAGGAGAAATAAGTATGAATATTATAAACAAATGCTTATTTTTACTGTTGACGTTTTTTATATTGGTTACGCAGGGTTCTCATGCTAAAGAGCCTAGAGTGGCTTTACTAATTGGCACGATAAGATCAGGAGAAGACGCTCATAAAGTGACGGTAAATCAAGTGGAAGTTATTCGTCTTCATATAAAAAAGGGCGGCAACTTTTTGACAGGCGTTGATAAAGTTAACGGTGTTGTGTTTGACGCAAATGGAAACAAAATTATGGATATAGAATTTGTTGATGACGGAGATAAATCAAAAGGCGACGGCAAGGCTATGGACGGCATCTACATGACGATCGTCAGATTTCCAAGCGAGGGTTTATACACTATTGAAGCGGCTTTAGAAGTGAAAGATTACCCTCTAAGGGTGACGCGTTTGAGTAAGAGTCCTCCGAGGAGAGGATTTAGTAGATCTGAAGCCTTGGGTGAGCCTTTTAACGCGACTTTCAGCTTGACGGCTTCTTTAAGTGTAGTGGCGGATTCTACGGTAGAGGTTTTGCCTATTCCCAGCGGTATGCCGGATTATCCCTTCAGAGATGATGAAGAGCCTGACAGGGCAACTGACGCAGAAAAAACGAAGTAATATGATGTACCGAGCGGTTCTTGAATATTAACCTCTGATGGGGTACTGTTAATAATGAAATATTTATGTATTACAAATGCGTAGAAAGGATTAGTTTCATGGAAAAAACGAAAAAAATTTTCTGGGTCAATTTGACGATGCAAATATTTTATCTATTGCTTGGTACGCTTTCTCACGTATTTATTTTTCCCAAATTCAAACAAGTATTTGACGAATTTAGAATTAAATTTCATAGTATTGCTCGCTTTATGATTGAAACGCATTTTGTTATCATTTTTGTCTGTTGTAATTTCGCCCTCTTTCTATGGGCATGGAAGCATGATTGTCTTGATAACCGATTAATCAGATTGCTTATAAATTTAATCCCTTTGATCATAATTTGTGTGTTTTTCTATTCGTTATACACTCCAGTATAAGTCGGCGACGTGCGAAAAAAGAGTGTAAACCCCTTTTTCGGAAAAAATCCTGAAACGCAGGTTACCGTTTCAGGATTTTTTGATGTATATTATTTCAAAGACTTAATCAACACCGACCATTACTGAAGTGGCTTTAATGATTGCGTAGGCGTCCTTTCCAACTTGTAATTCCAATTCTTTTATGGCATTCATTGAAATTGTTGAGGAGATAAGATTCCCGCCACCGATGTCAATGACTACGACGCCATTGACGGCGCCTTCCTGAATACTTGTGATCTTTCCTTTAAATTGATTTCTCGCGCTGATTTTCATTGATTCCCCGCCTTTTAATTGTTTTGTATTACTCCTGCTTCAATTCTCGGCTGTAATAATCTTCTACAGCACTAATCCGGTGGTACCCATTCGTTGGAAGTAAATTAAATCAGAATGGTATAGACGGGGTTTTGGTATAATATTTAAAATTTCGAACTAACATATAGGGGTCAGCTCACGAAACGGAAAATGTTGTACGTCAAGGTGTAAAGTCTTGTAATGCAAGCTTTAATGTTCTATAATTATTTCAGGACATAATATTGAGATCCATTCGACAAGGAACGGATATTCAGTTCATTACAGGTGTGGGTTGTCATTATCGTATAAAGCAGAACGTTTTTTTTCTGCATCCGCCCTTCCGTTGGACTCTTCATCATCTCTGAAACGATGATTCATTCCGGTCGGAATAGGCAAAACTTCTACCGTAGAACCCGCCACTACACTCAATGATGCTGTGCGGCTGAAAGTCGCATTGAAAGGCTTACCCAAAGCTTCAGATTTGCTAAATCCCCCCCTCGGAGCAGTCATAGATAAAAGTGTTGTTCTGAGAGGCAAATCTTTTACTTCCAAAGCTGCTTCTATGGTGTATAAGCCTTCGCTTGGAAATCTGATTATAGTTGAGTAAATACCGTCCATTGCCTTACCGTCACCTTTTGATATATCTCCGTCATCAACAAATTTTATGTCCATAATTTTATTTCCATTCGCGTCAAGCACGGCGCCATTAACCGTTTCCACGCCTGTTAAAAAGTCTCCGCCCTTAATAATAAGAAGGCGAATATATTCTTCTTGGTTTACTGTCACTTTCTGGGCTTCTTCTCCCGGTCTTATCGTGGAAATTATTAATGCAATCTCTTCAGATTTATCAGAAGCAAGACTGTTGACTATATAGTTGAATTCAATAATACTGTTCGACTTATTTTCTATATTTATCGACCAGCTTCCGGCTTGATCAGACTTGGCAATTACTGTACAAACAGTAGAAGAATCAATTTGGTTGATAAAAAAATCATTTTTTGACATGGGTACGCCAAACGAGTCGGATATGGTAATGACAGCGTCCGCCGGAATTCCGTTGTAGAACATTAAGAATATGGCGGTTGAGTTACCATCTATCACAACGTTTCTTGAATAATCTGAGCCTGCGGCAATATCTGCTTCTCCTCTGGTTACGCTTACCGAATCTAAGATAACATTAAAAACATCATGTAAAACTCTTTGGAATTCACCTCTTATTGCCGGATTATAATAATATTTCATTCTGTATATACTCTGAAGACGAGCTAATTCTTTTTCTTGAATAAATCTTCCAAAACCAATAGCATTAATTATGGCACTGAATTTGCTGTCCCTTGCTAAAACTTCACTAAGAGTCAGTTTCGAAAAATTATCCGCCACATCATCTCCTGTCGCGGCAGTTATTTGGTCGCTTGAAATTTGCAATTCGGCAATTATGACGTTGGAATCAATGAAATTGCATAATAAAAGCAAAACAACACATAACGGCAAAAATTTAAACGACTTGTTTATGACATTAGACCTCCATTCCTCACTCTCAGATATTCCTACCTCTGCCTGCTGCGTAATGCTCCTCCGCTATGCCTGCCCATGGTTGCCCACTGTTCACTAAAGCTGCTTCAAGCCACGACCCAGTCGATCCAGTTTCCAGACAACCAGAGTATCTCCTTCACGAAGAACTTCAAGATCCATTGTCAATCCTTGGCGATCCGCCTGTATTTCACTCGCCGTATCTTCATAGATTATTTTTTCAGCCTGCTTTTTTAAGTTCACTTCGCTGCAAATATAGGCTTTGCTCTTGAGTCGAAATTCTAGCATATCCAAAATGCATACTTTCTCTCTTCTACATGATATATAATAATTTTCATAACTCGTAAATAATATATCATAATGAGGGAATGATTTCGAGAAGGTTTTTCGCTTTATGGTTCCACCGCAATATGTTAACAGACAGGCAAGCGGCGATATTCTACACGCCGCTCACCCATTGCGGTGTAACCCTCGGCGCTCAAGTTGCTCCACAGCATTGCCCTATCCTCCATACGGGTAAAGCAGTATCTGTGTATTAAATTGTTGAGGAGATATGATTCCCGCCGCCGATGTCAATGACTACGACGCCATTAACGGCGCTTTCCTGAATACTTGTGATCTTTCCCTTAAACTGATTTCTCGTGCTGATTTTCATCGATTCCCCGCTTTTATATTACTCCTGTTAAATTCTCGGTTGTAATAATCTTCTACAGCGCTAACCCAGCGATACCCATTCGTAGGAAGTTTAATTCGGGTAGTATTGACGGGGTTTTGGTATAATATTTAAAATTTCGAACTAACATATAGTTGGAGGGTGTTTATTTTGAAAAGAACTACTGCGTTATTTTTGACGTTATTGTTATGCATAGCATTGCCTACGTCGGCGTGGGCGGTAAATAATGCGACAGATCTAAGAAATGAATTGCTTGGCAGCGCTTCAACCATTACTTTGACGGGTGATATTTTTACAAACGATTGGGTTCCTGTCGACATCAGTAGAAATCTCACGTTAGATGGAAATAATTTTATTATTACACTGGGCGTAAATAGAACTGGAGGCTCTGGAACTGAAATTAACGCTGGATTATTTGGCGCCATAAGCAATGGCGCCGTAACAATAAAAAATCTAGCGATAGTGAGTATTGGTATCACTGCATCATCTTCAGCCGGCGGCGGTTTGGTCGGCAATAGAACTCGTCTAAGCGCAGGAGGGTTTATCGGAAAAATTACAGGCGGCAATACAAACGTCACGATTGAAAACTCATTCGTGAGCTTCGGAGGTTTCGGTTTAGAAGTTGAAGCAAGGCGAACTAGACCATCCGGATTGATCCATCATCATGCGCATGCTCATGCAGGGGGATTTATTGGTATTATTGAAGGCGGTAGTGTTAGCATAAAGGACAGCTATTTTGTTGGCAGAGTCCAAGCACATACCGATGTTAGCTATGGAGCGTCGCCATATCCTGTTTCTTACGCTTATGCTGGCGGGTTAGTCGGGTTACATGAGAACGGTACTTTATCAATTACTAACAGTTATACATCGGGTTCTGTTCATGCAAGAGCTATGAATAGCGCATTGACCGGCAGAAATGCAAGCAGGCGCCAAGCTTGGGCTGGTGGCTTAGTTGGAGGAGTAAGTGATGGAACCCAAAGTATTTCTAATAGTTTTAGAGTTTATGATACACCTGCAGAGATTGACCAGAATCCTGTGGTTAATAAAGTCGCTAGAGATGATGATAATGGTGAAGGAGAATTTACCTACTTAGGGACTCTTAGAGAACCAAACGCTTTTCGAGGGATAATAGATATACCCGGTTGGGATTTCGATATTATTTGGGGACATAAGCCCGGCGTTATTAATGATTATCCGGTTTTATTATCATTCCAAACGGCTCGCAGTATAATACCAGTGACAAGAATAACAGGAGTACCGGCAACAGCTATTGTAGGCACGCCGCTGGCGCTTTCCGGTTCAATCCTTCCCTCTTTTGCTACCCCTTGGACAATTGCTTGGAACGTCGTGAACGCTGGAAGCACAGGCGCATGGATTACTGGCAGCAATGTTTTAAACACAAGCGCCACAGGGTTAGTAACTGTCGAAGCGCAAATAACCCAGCAAAACAGTATTGGAGAAACTGTAACTCATACGTTTTCCCCTTTTGTTATTCACATAAAAACAAGAGAAATTATAAACAAACAAGACAACTTTCAGTTTGTTAACACTAGGGGACATTTTTTTGGCTACACCGTTTGGCCATTTCCGAGTTCGGGGACTTATATAATAAATGGTGATTATTACTATCATTTACTTGATGGGCTAGCTCCCCATGAAAAGAGCTATCTAATTGAAGAAATAAATGAAAAATGGGGAGGGTCCTGTTTCGGGATGTCAGCGGTGTTGTCTTTGACAATGGCAGGGCGGCTCACACCCGGTTTTTTCCAATCTAACGCCAGCAATCTCTATGATTTCTCATATCCAAGAGATAGTAACACAATCATGAACCTAATTAACTACTACCAGCTTATATTCTGTACTCCAGAATTCCAAAAGCATTTAAATAATACGGGTCATGAGCCCACAAACATTGAGATCCTTGCACAGTCAATGATAAACAGCAATCATCCAGTAGTATTCGATTTCTACATTGATAATAAGAAGAACTGTCACGCCACCGTAGGTTACGACATTACTGAAACGCCCAATGCATACGAAATTAAAATTTGGGATCCAAATTCTACGAGTGTTCCGGATAATACATTGACGGTGAGTAAAAACTATTCTACTGCTTCTTTCAATAAGAAATATTCTAATACTTTTGTGCGCTATACGTATACTTTTGAGGACAGTTATAAAACTTATGATTACCGGAACATTCAAGACATGATAAGTGGGCGTACGGATAAAACGTTTGAACCATTTGGAATGCATTCATATTCAGAGCCTATTGTAGTAACAGCGCTTAATACTAACTATGACTACTTTATCATAGCTTCTTCCGCCGGCGCGTACGCCATTGTTGAAGACGGCGTAAAAACATCCGGCGCATTGGAGATAGGCGCCGCAGAGCCGTTGAACGATATAGACTCAGAGATAAGATTGCGTTTCGTTGTGCCAAACCTTTCCCAAGGCGAATCGTATATTGTAACGCCGACAATTGATCATCCGATTGAAGAATATCTGACATCGTTGTATTACGACGCTCCGCAGGGCGGCTTTTTTGCGCGAATAGCGGCAGAAAACCGTGGAGATTTTATATTTGGCGCAAACGGAAGCGTAGCGGCGGAGTTCGGCGATCCGACGTTAGTAACTTTGGAGACCACGCTTGCTGACTATGAAAATGAATTGTACACAAAAACGATTACAGGAGAATGCAAGATCGTCAACATAAAGCCATTGGAGTCGTCTAACGGCAACATGGTTTTGAGTTCGGACAGCGGTACTGTTGAGATTAGAGCTTCAGGCGATTATAACCACATAACATTCAGGGGCGTAGACGCTTCAGACGGAGTTACCATAGTTCATCTTGACAAAAAAACATTGGCGCTGCTTAACAATAAATCACAGGAAGTATCGCGGCAGGAAGTCGGCTATCGTATAGTATTCCTTACTTTAGGCGGCACGCCGATAGAAGCGTTGGTAAACATTCAACCTAACAGCAGAGTTAGTGCTCCTAATAATCCTGAGCGTCCTGAAAGTAAGTTCAGCGGTTGGTTCACCGATGAAAAATATCGCAAAGCATGGAGTTTCGGAACACCCGTTACCAGCGATATGATACTGTATGCATTATGGGAGGATGGCGGCGGTCCAAGCAATCCCGATCCTGTACCTGTGTCGGGGGTGAGTTTAAACAGGAACACATTGACCCTTGAGTCTGGAGAAAGCGAAGAGCTTATTGCGTCTGTTGCCCCTGAAAACGCAACGTTTAAATATGTGACTTGGAGTATAACTGGCGATGGAACGATAGCTACTGTGAACCAATCCGGAGTTGTAACCGCAAACAGCGACGGCAGAGCGGGTACAGTGACGGTCACAGCAACAACCGTTGACGGGAACTATGCCGCAAGCTGCGATATAACGGTTAAGCCCGTGCCAGTTACGGGAGTGAGTTTAAACATGAACAGATTGTCGCTTATCTTGGGAGCAAGCGAGACGCTTATTGCGACCGTCGAGCCTAAAAACGCAACGAGCAAAGATATTATGTGGAGCATAACGGGCGATGGGACGATAGCTACTGTGAGCCAAAACGGAGTTGTAACAGTGAACAGCGCTGGAAGGACGGGAAGACTGACGGTGACAGCAACAACTGTTGACGGAAACTATACCGCAAGATGCGATTTGACGATACATGACGCTCCCGGGGCGGATGGTAAGTATACTTACATTGTACGCGGCATTCTCTATTCGTCGCCTGACATACTTCTGCTGAATATACCGGACAATAAGCCCACTACTGTAAAGCTGCTGAAAGACGTTGATTCGCTTTTAGTAATCAATGGGAAGATAATCACATTCGACTTAAATGGTTATGACATGACCGAAGAGATTCAGGCAGCATCGGGAAGTTTTATTACCCTGAATGGAAGCATTTCTGGCAGAATTACTGCTTTCGGCGACGGGACTATCGTAATAGTTGAAGGTAATGCTTATGGCGACGTATCTGCTAACGAAGGTGGAACCGTGAGAATTAAAGGTAATCTTCACGACAGTTTTGTTAATGCTTACGATTATGGGTCCGTTATAATTGAAGGCAATGTTTACGGCGACAGTCATCTTGAAGCTGGAGACTTTGGAACTATAACAGTTGGCTGCGATGTTTATGGAAGCGTTACAGCTTACTCTGGCGGAACCGTAACGATAGACGGCGCGCGCATATTAGCGGTTGAAATACCCATCAGCGTTACACCGTTTGCTGATGTTCAGGTAATCCCGGGCAAAAGTAATAACCTTACCATCAGTGTTACGGAGATGTATGACAACGACGTTAGCAAAGTAATCACAGAGACGTTCTCAATAGCCAACAACGCAGCTGATACATATCTTGTTGGCATCTACAGAGTATACGTAGATACTAAAGGCAACGATCAGATAAACGCTTGCTACATTGAAGCAATTTCTGAATTCGAATACGCCAAATACTTTGTTATGATTGATGGACATTGGATTTCTAAACATGATGGATTCTCGTCAAACAGCAAGCCCGGCTACTACGAGTACAGTATTCTCGATCATAGTACCAGCGGCGCCTCTGCAGTCTGGGTGAAGGAAGTTGATATCGCTCCGGCTATAGTGGTAGGCGGAGTTAAGTTTCCGGTTAGGGTAGTAAATGGCGTGGCTATATTGGAGCCTTTACAGGATCGTATGATCGCCGTATTGAACGCTCTTGGAAATGATATTGTATTTGACCTCAGTGATTATGACGCTGTAGACATGATTATCGCTGCCGGGTGGTTTGGTAATACTAACAAGACAATAACGATAGTCACTCGCAAAGGCGCTGACAGTATCAAAACTCAACAACTATGGAATAACTCCGGTATGAGAAGAGCAATTGAGGTCAGGAACGGGAAAATCACGGTCAAAAATAACGTGTAACAGGTTTCGGAGATAAAGCAGTAGCAGTGCGTGAATCAACGCTTGAAAACTGCATTAATGTGTAGTGGATTCCGTATTGCAAGAATCAATGTCGCGGAACGAGTCTTTATTGAAAAAAAACCAATAGGTAATGGCTGCGATGAAATAAACGCGGTAAGGGACGACCTCAGAAAATAATATCTCCCTATGATGTAAAGCAATCATAGGGAGAATTAATGAATTTAGTAAACTTCAGCTTGTACTCTTGGACAACCTATGTGACTTCAAGATATGTCCTCCGCTGGTACATTTAAATGTACTTATTTCTTTCTTCTTAGAGCAAACGGTACAAGTGCGAAAATGGTAAAGATAACGTATCCATAGCTTGCGTTACAGCCGGCTTCTTCAAGAATATCCTCGATTTTTTCTCTTATCTCTTCCTTAATAGCCTTATCCTTTAAAACATGTCGCGGATTGTTCTTTTCGAGGCGATAGTACGGATAGTTGCGGCTTGTAATATCGTGAACTACTAAGGCTATACCGTTCGTAGCGCTGCTCGTACTGGAAGTAATCGCTGCATTGGCGGCGTTGTTATTACCATTGTCGGGCTCGAACATCATGGCGATTACCGAGCTTGCAACCTGATCCATCGGGATGACGTAAGCGCCGTTCGTTAAGACAACGTTGCTCTCGTCGCGCAAGGCTGCGGAGATGGTGCTGTTCGAAGTATTCCCTGTATCGGTTCTGTGGTACTGGCGCAATGGAGCAACGGTTCCATTCGCTACCTCGTAGTACTCGATACCTTGGGCGTCCAGCAAATCAAGAAGATAATCGTAGTTAATTGCGTAGCTGAGCGTATCCGAAACCGTTTTCGGCCCCACTCCTTCCATTTTCGCAACGCCTTTTGGTATTACATAAGCGGTCGGATACGGTCTGTTGCGGGTACCCGCGCTATTGATCTGCATAGGAGCATCTCTGGTCATTTCTATGACGCCATTCATAGTTGCTCTGTAATTCTGTCCATTGAACGGAGTATATATCCCGCCAGCCGAGACTTGGCTAAGATGTACAACAACGTTCTCATCGAACTTTTTACCTCTTTGTATGGCATAATCGCGCCCCTTCTTAATAAGAGCCCTGTGTTCTGCGGCGTTGTCGTGGAGCGTTTTCAGCAGCGACATTCCCATTGTGGCTTGCGCCCACGCGCGTCTTTCCAAGAGATATGCTCCCCATGGCATCGAGCCCGCAGTGTTGGAGAAATCGGTCCCAGCGCCCTCGCAGAGGTAGGATACCGCGCCCATCAATCCAAAGTAGGCGCGACCAACAGTGCCGCCCACTGTAATCCCGTAATGGTCGATTCTCAGTCCTTCCGCTCTTGCATCATCGAACAGTTTTATTCCATAGTCATAAAGCCCTAAATCCGTGACTTCCCTTGTAGGGTTGTTCCAGCTTGTAGCGGGAGTAGCGGTAAGGTCTCTGAGGTTGTTGGCGAACACTTCGGCTGTGGCGGAGGTTGTTACTCCGCTGAGCGTAAGTGCATAATACTCGTGCCCATCCATCACAACTTCCGGCATCAGCTTCAGGAACGCGCTGTGCGTCCTTCTGTTATCAGGATATATGAGCCTTAGATGGTCGCTGTTCGGGTCGTAAGTGAACCTTGGGTCAACGATTGGTGAGGATGCATAGTGTACCCAGTCTCTGGCTGCGTCAACGCTGATTCGCGGTATGGCAGCGTAATTCACCTTGTTAAGTAAATGAGAACTGCCTTCGGTCATTTCAAGGAGCATAGCCAGCACGCCTTCTGTGCCCGAAGCTTCATCGGCGTGTATTGAACCCATGTGGAAGAAGGTCGGCGTTGCGCCCTGACGGACTAATTTTGCTAAATCGTCAAACGTTGCGTTTGCAGGCAGATTTTCAATATATCTGGACACGATGACAATAGGTACGTCGTAATTATATGCCGCCGACTTGCCAAGACTCCACCAGCGTACTATTTTAGGATACTTTGCCTGAAGGGCGTTAACGAAATTAATAAGATCATTCTGCGTGGTTGTCTGCCATAATCTTTTCTGAGTTGTGAACGCTGGAGTTTGCAGACCCGAAGTAGGGTAGGTCTTCAAATCGTGCGGTTCAAGCAACTTCTCGATCTGATCGGTGGCGAGCCATTGATTCACTCTGCTTGTACCAGTGTTATTTGTTGGAGGACCGAACTTTTCACCCGTTATAAAATTCGTGGTTTTAACTTCCATTGTTACCTGCGGATCGACGACGCCGACAAAATCGCTGGAAGCGACGTGGATCAGTTTGACAACTCCAGCATATACGCCGCCTGCTACGCGGTAATTATACGTGCCGAAATCTGGAAGTTCGTAAACGCGCTCAATCGCGGTACTCGATACTGGGGGAATGTCGCCGGATGCACCAGTTCCGGGGTAGACTGTAATGGGTACGGTATTAAGATCAATGCCTGCTGGAGTAGTTAATACCAGCTTGACAGCGGCGGATGCGCCAGTTACAAGCGCTAAGATCATGAACAGAGCAGTAAAAATAGAGGTAATTCTAAATTTCCTTAACAATACTCTCACCCTTTCAATTTAAGTATCACAAATCAATACCCAAACCCCGCGTGAAAATATGCGATAGAACCTTTTAATTACAATTAACAAGCAAACTAATACAACATTTATTCATGCACAAATAATGACTCTGAAGAAAGCGTCATGAAAATGTATATGCATATTCTTTGTGCATATTCTTCTGCTCGTTATAGTATTTTCAAGATACAATCATACTTTCGCCTCTCGAAGTTTGAATTATTAATATTGCGGCTTAATTATATTACATATATTTCACATGTAAATATATTGTATTTAATATTCCTGGAGTTGTGCAATAAAGGGAAAAACTAAGAAATGGTCATTTTTCTTTGTTTCATTTTTTATCACTCATGAAAAGCTTGATAATAATACGGAATTATAATATAATATATAATATAATAATAAATCACAACTTTGACATCAATATAAATACAACAACCATAGTGAATGAGCATGTTGAGAAGCATGGAATTCTCAGGACAATGCCTAAAGAGCGGGCGTCTCCTGAGGGCATACTTCCAAGGCATACTGAATGGCATATCGTGAAGGGCGAAAGCAAGACGAGCGCGCTTCCAGCTAAGACTCGATAATTAAAACAATCCAGCAACTAATACATGCAAGTAAAAATTTATCAATCTTACATAATCTACAACCCAAAAACTGAAAAGAGTAAGTGACACAAAAAGTTGAACATAAATCTTATGTGAAAGGGAAGTGGCTTAGTGATGAAAAGAATATTTTTTGCTTTTATGGTAGTTTTGGCGCTCTCGTTTACGCCAGTCGCTTGGGCGGCGCCAGGCGACGCGCCGGACAATCCTATCATCGTCAGAACGGCGGCGGAGCTTGATAATGTGCGAGTTAGTATGGACAAATATTTTAGGCTGGGTAATGACATTGATCTAACTTCATATCTGGCGCCGGGCGGAGCGGGTTACGACAAATGGGGCGCGGCGGGCTGGGAACCAATAGGAGATGATGATTTCACTATTGATCCTACTCCTTTTACCGGTGGGTTTGAGGGTGACGGGAAAAAAATAACAGGACTATGGATTAATCAAGTACAAAGCGCCGATAATTCTGCATATAGTATTGGTCTATTCGGGGCAATACATAATGCAACGATCTCAAATCTTGGCGTGGAGATTGGTACTGCTGGAGTTAAAGGCGGCATTGTTATTGGCGGATTAGTTGGATATCAGTTAGAGAGTAGCATTATTAACTGCTACGCTACGGGTGATGTTACTGTGGTAACTGATGAATACTTTTCAACTATTGGCGGTCTTGTAGGAATGAGCGACTATAGCAGCACCATAAATTGCTACGCCACAGTCAATATTACTGTGGTTACAGAAGGATTCTACCTAACTATTGGCGGACTGGTAGGGAATAACTATAACAGCAGAATTTCATACAGCTACGCCACAGGTAATATCAATGGCGGCTCAATTTATTCGCATATAGGTGGACTGGTGGGGCAGCATGACTCAGATTACGAAGATAATATCAGCATAATCACAAACTGTTACGCAACGGGCAATGTAATTGGCGACGAAATCACGATTATGGGGGGCGTAGGCGGACTAGTGGGGTTGCAGTTTAGCATGGACGGCTCAATCAATATCATCGAAAAAAGCTATGCCACAGGCGAAGTCCGTAGCAACCGTTCTGTCGGCGGATTAGTGGGAGCCCAAACATGCTGGGTCGGCTTAGAATTCAATGATGTTGTTACTAGTAGCACCATCACAAACTGTTATGCCACCGGCAATGTTTATGGTAACGAAGATATTGGCGGGTTGGTAGGATATCAAAGCCAAGGTGGTTCGACTGTTTCCCTTAAAGGTCACTGTAGCATCACAAACAGTTACGCTACGGGTAATGCCAGCGGCGACGACTATGCTGGCGGGTTGATGGGGTATCAGTACGACGGTATTATCGAAAACAGCTACGCTACAGGTAATATAGCTGTCAATGGCGATTTTGGCGGCGGGCTGATAGGGGACGCTTATGGCGATATAATCAATAGTTATCGCTATGAATCAGCGACTTTGAACGGCACAGTAATCCCTGCTGTCAGCAACGATATCAGCGGAATTCATGGCGGCGTAAAGACGGCGGAAGAGTTTATGACAAAGGCGACGTATACAGGCAACACTTGGTTGTTTAATGATTCCACCCCCACAGCCGGTCCTTGGAATTGGGATAACAGAGGATTCCCAAAATTGAACGTTGGAACAGAAGATTTTCCTTTCCCATGGGGAATAACCGAGCCGGAGATACCAGTAACAGGTTTAACAGTAACACCGGGTACGGTAACGATAGAAGTAGGTAGGACGCGAACATTGACGTATGAAATAATGCCGGCAAACGCGACGGACAAGAGCGTGACATGGAGCAGCAGCAACGCATCGGTAGCGACGGTTGACGCTTCAGGAGCTGTGACGGCGTTGTCAGCGGGAACGACGACAATAACCGCAACGTCTAATAGCAATCCAACCGTGATGGATACGTGTATAGTGACTGTAACAGATCCTTTCGGCTGCAACGCGATGGGTTACGGTTATTTATTGTTTGCGTTATTTGGGGCAGCTCCGTTCGTTATAAGGAAAAGAAAATAGTTATTTGGTCGCGCCATTTCGGCGCGCCGGGTGGGTTTTCTG
>Ga0099364_10007588_pt1 | contig 15446 bp, 12 predicted proteins | sample TergutTh196P3_FD_73070 | JGI IMG/M metagenome (GOLD analysis project Ga0099364, IMG submission 73070) | Microcerotermes parvus P3 segment gut microbial communities from Pointe-Noire, Republic of the Congo - Th196 P3 | ecosystem: Host-associated > Arthropoda: Insects > Digestive system > Gut ... | reverse complement strand
AAATGCCAAAAAGAAAATTCAATGAGTAAGGAAACAAAAAACGATAACGCAACAACTGCAAATGTCAAAAAAATCAGACTTTACTGTCCCACCTGGCGGTGAGACTTGCCCGATAAATCCCCTTGCCAGGACAATAAAAGGGATAAACAAAGGGCTTTAGTCCCTTGAAACCATCGAAAAAAAGGGTTATGCAACAGGTTTCTTTACGTCTTCGCAGGCGATGTCGGCAGTCCTCGGGCAATCGAGCCACGCATTTCCGTGTCCGATTGAATGTTTTTCAAACGATAATAGTCCATAATGCCTAGTTTGCCGTTTGAAATTGCTTCGGCAATCGCCTTCGGTACTTCCGCTTCAGCGGCAACAACCTTCGCTCGGCTTTCTTCCATTTTTGCTACGTTTTCCTGCTCCGCCGCCACTGCCAACGCCCGACGTCCCTCGGCTCTCGCCCTTGCAACCCGGGTGTCCGCTTCCGCTTGGTCGGCTTGCAGCCTCGCACCAATGTTTTCGCCGACATCAATGTCCGCTATGTCAATCGAAACAATCTCAAATGCCGTCTCCGAGTCCAACCGGCGATCCAGTACCGCTTTGGAAATCAAATCAGGATTAGCCAGCACATGACTATGCGTTTCCGATGAACCAATGGCACTAATGATTCCCTCTCCGACCCGCGCAATAATGGTCTCTTCCGTTGCACCGCCGATCAACTGCCGTAAATTGGTGCGTACCGTTACCCGGGCTTTGACCTTTAATTGGACACCATTCTTTGCTACGCCATCGAGGGTGACGCGCCCTTTGGTGTCCGAAGGACAGTCGATTACCTTCGGATAAACGCTTGTTTGGACGGCTTCGAGCACATTTCGACCTGCCAGGTCGATTGCGGTTGCAAGCCGATAATCGAGGTCGGTCATTTTTGCTTTATTGGCGGCGATCATTGCTTTCACAACGGCGAGTACGCTTCCTCCGGCAAGGTAGTGGGCTTCGAGGGACTTGGTGGTGATGATTTTGTCATCGAGTCCTGCTTGTACGGACATAATTTTGCTGCGTATAATGACTTCGGGATTGACTTTACGAAAGGTCATTCCGATGAGGTCGAGGATTCCGACGCCTGCGCCTGCCATTTTGGATTGGATCCAAAGCGGAAAAAAGCGGAGGAAGACGACGAGACAGATAAAAAGGACGAGGCAGACGAAGCCGATTCCGATGATCGTAATTATATGGGGGGGCATACTCAATCGAAAATAACAGAAAATAATACAATAACGGTGTCTAGTGTACCATTAACGGAAAGAGTTGCAAGGGAATTTGGTAGGGGTTTGGTGGAGGGTGTGTGTAAGAATTGGGTGGGCGCAGGTTTAAGCAGACGGGCGCGTGTTGGCGATTGCCGCGGGCGAATAGAGTCGCCATCATTTCTGCCGCCCTCTACTCAAACCAATGGAAACACGCATGGAATAGTCCCAAAAAGATTTGACACCCCCTTGGGTTCTGTGAACACATTCTTCCGATTGCGGTCTCTATTTACGTCGGGTATAATTCTCTTAATGGTTGAGCCGCTTGAAACAGACGATTTTACACATCAGCACCGTGCCAAGCGAAGGCAGTTATCGCAAGTCATCGACTCCTTTCTCGATCTCAAGCCGGGAGACCTCGTCGTACACATCGCTCACGGAATCGCCCGATTCAAAGGAATCGAAACACTCATGAAGGGACAGCAGGAAGAAGAACACCTGCACCTCGAATTTGCCGATACGCAAGCACTCTACGTTCCAATTTCTAAAATCGGTCTCGTTCAAAAATACATCGCAGGCACGAAACACAAGCCGAAGTTAGCAAAAATCGGCGGACAACTTTGGGCAAGACACAAACGTTCCGTACAAGAAGCAGTCTTCGACCTTGCCGAAGAGATGCTCGAACTGCAAGCACGTCGAGAAGCACAGCCCGGCATAGCATTTCCGCCAGACTCCGATTGGCAAAAAGACTTCGATGCAGCGTTTCCCTTCCGCGAAACCAATGATCAACTGCTAGCCATCGAAGCAGTCAAGCAGGATATGGAAATGCCCCGACCAATGGATCGTCTCCTCTGCGGCGATGTCGGATTCGGTAAAACCGAAGTCGCTATCCGAGCCGCCTTCAAAGCAGTTGACGCAGGATACCAAGTTGCCGTCCTCGTACCGACGACCATCCTTGCCGAACAGCATGCCCAAACATTTGCCGAGCGGATGCAAGACTATCCCGTTACCGTTGCCTCGCTCTCACGATTCCAAACAAAGATAGAGCAAGATGTGATCATCGGACAACTTGCGGTAGGCAGAATCGACATTGTTATCGGAACGCACCGCATCATTTCCGGCGATATAAAATTTCGCAATCTCGGACTCGTCGTCATTGATGAAGAGCAACGTTTCGGTGTGCAACACAAAGAGCGTCTGAAAATGTTTCGTGACTCTGTCGATGTATTAACAATGACTGCCACGCCGATACCGCGCACGTTGCATTTTTCGCTCTTGGGTATTCGGGAGATTTCCAATTTAGAAACGCCGCCGGAAAATCGTCTTGCCGTCGAAACGATGGTAATTCAATTTAATGAAGAAATAATTCGGCAAGCCATCCTTCGGGAGCTCAATCGCAGCGGACAGATTTACTTTGTACACAATAAGGTGTATGACATTAACGAAATTGCGATGCGGTTGCGGCAGATTGTACCGGAGTGCCGAATCGGCATCGGACATGCGCAAATGCCTGACGAAGAATTGGCAAGCGTGATGCATGCATTTATACACCACAAATTCGACATGCTGGTCTGCACGACGATCATCGAAAGCGGACTCGACATTCCGAATGCGAACACGATGTTTATCGATGAGGCAACCAATTACGGTTTAGCGGACTTGCATCAATTGCGTGGTCGTGTTGGTCGGTACATTCATCAGGCGTATTGTTATCTTTTATTATCTCGGCCGCAGACTGTAACATCGACGGCGTTGAAGCGGTTGCGTGCGATTGAGGATTATGCTCATTTGGGCAGCGGTTTTCATTTAGCGATGCGGGACTTGGAAATACGGGGGGCGGGCAACATTTTGGGAACGCAACAGAGTGGACACATTGCGACGGTCGGTTATGAAATGTATTGTCAATTTTTGGAAATGGCGGTGCGCACGTTAAAGAGTTTGCCGCCGCGTACGGTCATCGATGTGGAACTCGACTTGCCCGGTGCGGCACTGATACCGATGAGTTATGTAACAGACCAGCGGATTAAAATTGACTTGTATCGGCGATTGACTCGAGTGGCAACGTTGGAAGAGAGTGCCGACTTGCGTGACGAAATGTTGGATCGTTTCGGTACTCCGCCGCCGGAGGTTCGCCGATTGTTGATTCATTCGCAGATTAGAGTCTTGGCGCATGGTTATAGAATACGTACTATCAAGTTGGAAAAGGGTTTGGCAAATGACAGTGGTTATGTGGTCTTTGAATATGTATCGCAGAAGTTAATCGGCGAGTTACGGGAGAAGTTGCATCGACAGGGTTTGGAAGTGCGGACAACGGATGACCGTAAGGGTTATGTACCGATGGCGGATCGTCTTTCGCGGGAGTCTGATCCTGACAAGATACTGGCGTTTGTGTTGCGGGTGTTGGAGTAATGTTAGCCGCCGCACTTGTGCGGCGCAGTCTCCCGATGGCGTTGAAAAACAGCGTCCACACGCTAAAATGGACGCATATTCAATGCAGGAGAAAAACAATGTCCGAACAACAGAAGCCGTTAACCGCCGAAGTAATCTTGGAAATGTTCCGTGAATCCAGGGAACAGTTTCGTGAATCCAGGAAGGAAGATAGGAAACAGTTCCGTAAAATCAGAGAACAGTTTCGAGAAGTCAGGGAACAAATGAAGGAAACCGACCGTAAAATTCGTGAGACCGACGAACAGATCAAGAAAACCAGCCGAGAAGTCGGTGCTCTCGGTTCACGCATCGGGGAGATCATCGAATACATGGTCGGCGGAAATATAGTCGAACAATTTCAGACTCTCGGCATTGAAATTACATCGCTTTGCCGCTACAAACAATTTGGAAAAATAGGGATACGCGGCAAGTGCGGCGAAATTGACGTACTTTTAGAAAACGGCGATCTTGTTGTACTCATTGAAGTCAAAACGAGACTCACCCATGATGATGTTCGAGAGCAGATAGAACTGATGGAAAAGTACCGGCTCTACGGTAACGAGAGGCGGCGTATCCTCGGTGCAGTTGCCGGAGCGGTTATCGCGGACAACGTTGTCCAATTTGCACACGGACAGGGATTATACGTCATTGTCCAATCCGGCGAAGCGGTGGAGATTATTCCTCCGCCGGAAGGATTCGTCGCAAAGGAATGGTAAGCGTACACTCCATTTAGCCGGTACTCAGGTAACGGAACCTGTTGATGCACCTCACACCGCGAAACCGATGCGTTTGACCTTTTCGCCGCTCGACTCATCTTCGCAGAACACCATCAGTGCGTCCAAGTCCGGCGAAGCACCATGCAAAACCGAAGCGACCGTGCGGCGACGAGAAATGTTCTCTATCTGACCGCCGGAAAAATCAAACCTGCCCGCCAAAGCGGCAACCTCCTCCTCCGAAAGGTCGGGAATCAATGCCCGCCAAATCTGTTTCCGCTCCTCCTGCGTCGGCTTTTCAAATTCAATCTTGTACAAGAACCGACGCTCAAATGCCGAGTCCATATTCTGCGTCAGATTCGTCGTCGCAATCAGAATACCATCGAGATTTTCGATCTCCTGCAAGATGATGTTCTGAATCGCATTTTCCGTTTGACCGGGACCATTACGCGTCGTACCAAGTGCCTGCCGCTTACCGATGACGGCATCCGCTTCGTTGAACAACAATATCGGCATTACATCGGAACTCTTGACCGCCGCTCGATAACGATTGAAAACTTCCTTAATCTGTTTCTCACTTTGACCGAACCACATGCTCTTCGTGTTGGCAATATCGACTTGCACGATTCCTCGCCCAGTCGCACGCGCCACTTGCCGAGCGGTTTCCGTCTTGCCAGTGCCGGGTGCGCCGGAAAACAAGCACGCAAAGCCGGTACGCATTCCCGATTTCACGAGGTTTTCCCTCACCCGCCGCATGTTTTCCTCTTTGAACAGTTCCGAAAGTTCCTGCACACTTCGGGCTGTCTTATCAGGATAAAACAAAGGCTTTTCCACAATCGAGTCGGGAACGATCATATCCCGAATCGCCGTTTTGCCCAAGAGTTCCGCATATTCGACAAGCAGTTCATCTTGTGCTTTTTCTGTCAAACTGAATGATTCTTTGCTGGCGAAACCGCCGTCGTTGACGTTTTCGATTAACATTTTCTGTTGCAGTATGTGTTTTCCCATCATCAGTTCACGCCGGGATTGTCCGAAAGCAGCGCGGTGTTGATAGAAACGTTCAATGCCAGCAAGAGTCATGTGGTCATCCTCGCGGTACAGATAATTGAGACAAAACCGCAAGAGCAACAATTCATTCTCTTGGGAAAGACCGTAGGAAGAGAGCATTCGGACGATGCCGATATGTTGATTGGCTTCCATTATCCAGGTGAATTTCTTGAGCGTTTGGTCGTAGTTTTCTTCCTTTTCGATTCGCTTTTCGCATAGTTTGGCGGTTCGGTCAAGGAATTCGTCGGCGGTGAGTTTTTCCGACCAGATGTGTGCCGGTGTGCGTCCTTTTTGCAGGGCGGTGAGCGTTTCCAAAGGAACGCCAAACGACAGTCCGCGATCACCGAAATTGCGTCGCGGATTTTGCAGACCGTCGATCAAGTTCTTATGTTCGAGAACGTGAATGTCATCGAGATACTTATAGACTTCGACTCGTTTACATCCCATTGTTTCTGCGAGGACGCTCGGCGATACGCTGCATCCTTCGCTGGTGTGCGAAAGAATATCGGCGAACAGTACTGCTTGTGTGGGAGTGAGTTCGAGTTGTTCGCACACGGCATTGATGTGTTCTTTTGCGTATTCAAAAATCGTATCGGGTGCACCTTTCCGGTCTTCGTGTATGACGGCGATTTGTATAAGATGGTCGAAGAGTGTCAGCGTTTTCGTTTCCGTCGGTTCAATGGTAGGCAACAGCCGTTGCATCGGCGGAGCGGTCTGCGTTTCGTGAGTCGGTTCTTGGAATGTTTCTGTGTTTGACATGGTGGTTTCCTTTCGTTGGGTTAGCAATAACGGTAAAGAGCCGGAAGTGTAGCGTAGCGGAACTTCCGGGTGCACCCGCAAGTTTCGGCGGAGTACCGCCTACACTTGCGGCTCTTTATGTGCGCATTTGCGCAATCTTACGATTGCGGCTCTGTGAACGTTTGTTGTTATCAGTGTACGGTATAGGCGCACCGGGAGCGCAATAATCTCGCTTCTTCGTAAAGGGGTGTTCAGGAAAACGATGGGGAACGGCTACATTCACTCACGCCTGCTACTTTTGACTCTCGGAAAATACTCTTTTCCTAATAGCCATAGATACTTGTCTAGCTCCCAGTTCTTAAACTGGCTTATCCCATAAAGTTCGTGATTCTTGAAAGCATCCCAAACTCTATGAAACAGATGATAACTCTTTTTCAATTTCTCACCTGAAAAATCTTCAGGGTAAAAAGTATGATGAGCCTGAAAATATCGCAAAACTATTGCAACAAAACTATCATAGATGCGAAAAGCATCAGGCTTGTGATGATGACAGTATTTTGTAGCGAATGAGAAACAGTTACGTGGTTTACCATAATCTTGGTTATTATCAATGAGTATATCTCCGCCTCGTGCTATTTCGTCCACCAAATCGTAATCAGGTTTAGATTCGGCATGAGAAATTCTGACGTAGAAATCCTTTATCTTTTCAACGTGCTTCGCGACATGCAACGGTGCATTCAATTTGGTGCTATAAAACGAATTGAGCATGAGTGTTTTCGTGAGAATCATCTCCAGCGAATCATGCGGGCAGGCTCTTTTTTCGGCACATGTGCTTCTGAACAGTTCCCCTATGCACGCCTCTTGGTCTTGATAGTGTTTCATGCGATCTCCGTGCCAAAATTTGAGATACTTTTCAACCTCCTGTGGACACGGTGTAGGGATTGGACGGCGGGGAACTGGCACATGTGATCGAGATTTGAATATATCGTGATTCCTCTCTCGAAACTCTTGCCATTGTTTTGCAAGAGTGGTTTTGTTTATAGATTCTACCGAATAACGTCTTATAATTTCACGAAACACTTCCTTGCGGCTAGGGACAGAACCGGGATCGTTTGATCGAATACTATCAAATGATTCTTGGATTTTTTGTAGATAGGTTGTCATCGTGCCGCCTTCCAGATTGCCATGTCTTTCACTTCACATCATTCATTGTATCACAAAAGTCTATTTTGTCAATACGTTTTTTATTATTTTTTCTTTCTATGCGTTTGATGCTTGATATACCGGTACGAAAAGAATTTGGTTCGCAAAAGAAGACATGTATAAAACGCGGAACAACACAGAAAAAGAGTTCCGTGTGTTCCGCGTTGAAATTCTGCTTTGCGCCGCACAAGTGCGGCGGCTAAAAATGTTATCCGCCGAGGAGCGACGCAGCGTACTGCGGGACTCGATTGGTATTACTGTTGCGAACCTGTCGGACCTGAACATACACCGGAGGAACTGGTCGATCAGATGCTCTTGGGTCGTGAATTCGAGGCGTTTCAACATGCGGCGATGCGCCGGGTTCGCTTGCCGGGCAGTCCGCTGTTGAAGTACGGTATCATTTCAGAGTGGCGGTTGGCGCAGGTTACTGCTGTTGTCGCACTGTCCACTATCGGTAACAAGCGATTGCGGTCGATTGCCGTGCATGAACCGAACACGTTGGGATTCTGTTCTGGTGCCAATGCTTGTTACGCCGAAGCCGGTGCGAATCCTCGCGATTTAGACGAGTCAACGCAGCGCAGTCGTGGTCGTTCCGTTTCTGATTGCGAACAGTTGTTTTTGGAGTGTGGTTACAAGACTGCGGTCAACGGCAAATTCGAGGCGGTCGAACTCCCGGAGTTGCAGTAGTCTGATCCTGACAAGATACTGGCGTTCGTGTTGCGGGTGTTGACAGAGCCGGTCAGTTAACATGTTGTCAAGATTGGAGATTTATCACCCAAAACACCAATACGATGGGTGTGTAAAAATAAAGTGGGTGTAGTGCAAGCGAGCGGGGGGCGTTAGCCCCCGTTGGGATACGAAGCATGTTGGATATCCATCGGGGGGCTAACGCCCCCCGCTCGCTTGCACACTTGCCCGCTCGCTTTCTCTCTTGCCCGCTCGCTTGCGCAATGCTGAAAATACCCACAATTTTTTACACACCCCTAATAACGGCAGTTTCCGAACAGGTCTAGTATTAGAGGTTCCCTCAAGTATAATCAAATGCGCTCTGTACAGAACCGCCGGTCTGATTGAGAAGCGCACGGACGACAATCCGACGGACGACAATCGAAAGATACGTCGTTAAACTGCTGTGCCCCTTGAACTCCCGAAGCAGCCGAAACTCATCGTGTCCCAAAGCGGCAAAGACACGCTCACACAGAACGTTACGCTCATCCATCCGCAATCGGACTTCCCGTTTAGATACCGTGTGGTCAATCACATGCAGAACAAGTCCGAGAAACCTGTCCACAAAGTCTTCCCAAGAACGATGTTGACGCTCAAAACAGCGTTCCAAAAGTGCGGTGTCTAGATGGGCTGATGACATGTTTGTAAAAATAGCAGAATGTGGTACAATGGAGTGAACAGAGCCGCAATCGTCAGATTGCGGTTCTGCTTTTTACAGATATACAAATTTTCCCCGATTTCGTCAACCCCAATCTCGTCAAGAGAGAAACAGAAATAAAACGATGAGTGATACCATTCCGATGACCAGTGAAGGTTACAATAAACTTCGAGCGGAACTCGACCGGCTGGAAACCGAAGAGATGCCGGTGATTTTAGAGCGGCTTGCCTCTGCCCGAGCAGAAGGAGATTTGAGCGAAAACGCCGAATATCACGGAGCGAGAGAAAGTCAAGGTATGCTCCAAGCCAGAATTAACGAGTTGAAAAGCAAACTCGGTCGAGCGGAAATTCTCGATCCGGCACAGATGCCGCAAGGCGAAGTCCGATTCGGAGCGACGGTCAAAGTGCAGCGAAAAGGAGGCAAAAAGCCGGAAACGTACACCTTAGTCGGAGCGGGCGAAGAGGATTACGATTCGGGCAAGATTCTCGTAACCAGTCCGCTGGCGCAGGGATTCCTCGGTGCGAAAGAAGGAGACACCGTAACGATCCAGTTGCCGAATCGAACAAATGAGTTTACCGTTCTGGAAGTAAGTTACGGATAACATCACGAGTTAGGAACGCACGGCATTTTTTACAAAATAAACTTACTCAGATCTTCATCTTTGCAGAGTTCGTCGATCCGCTCCCGCACGTACTCGGCGTCGATGACGATCGACTCGTCGTGCCGCTCCGGAGCGTCGAAACTTAACTCTTCAAGCAAACGCTCCATAATCGTGTACAACCGCCTCGCACCGATGTTCTGCATCTTTTGATTGATTTCAAACGCATAGCCCGCCAATGCATTCACACCGTCCGGCTCAAATTGCAACGAAACCCCTTCCGTCTGCATCAAAGCATTGTACTGTTTCGTCAACGAACCGTCCGGCTCCGTTAAAATGCGGATAAAATCCTCTTTCGTCAAATCTTTCAGTTCGACACGAATCGGAAAACGTCCCTGCAACTCCGGCATTAAATCGCTCGGATTCGCCCGGTGAAATGCTCCCGCCGCAATGAAAAGAACGTGATCCGTCTTGACATAACCATACTTCGTTTGCACCGTCGTTCCCTCCACGATAGGCAGCAAATCCCTCTGGACGCCCTGCCGGGAAACGTCCGCTCCATGCTGCTTTTCACTGGCAACGATCTTGTCAATTTCGTCAATGAAAATGATTCCTAGATTTTCCGCCAGTTCAATGGCTGCCGATTGAATTCTTTCTTTGTTAAGCAATCGGTCGCACTCTTGTTCGACCAAAAAATCGCGGGCTTCTTTGACGGTGAGTTCCCTTCGCGTTTTGTTTTTCGGCGTGATTTTTTCAAACATCTCTTGAAAGTCCATTTCCATCGACTCCAAGCCGGGCAGATTGCCCATAATCATTGGAATCGCCCGCGTTTCCGTAACGATGCTTACGGTGCGTTCCTCCATCTTTCCCGACTCGAGCATTTTTTGGATTTTTGCCCGATTGCGTCCGTGCCGGACTTTTTTTACGAGGTCGGCATCACTGAAATTTTCGGAATCGTCTTCTTCGTCTGCTTCGTCATCATCGTCGTCGTCAGCCGGTCTTTTCGTTTTAGGAGGGGGCGGAAGAAGCATATCGACCAACCGCTCGTTGGCACGTCTATGTGCTTCTTCTTTGACTTTTTCCCGCTCCGAAGAGCGGACGATGCCTAGCGCATTTTCGACGAGTTCTCGTACCATACTTTCGACGTCTCGTCCGTAGTATCCGACTTCGGTATATTTTGTGGCTTCGATTTTAATGAAGGGCGCACCAGTCAGGGTTGCGAGCCGCCGGGCGATTTCGGTCTTTCCGACGCCGGTGGGACCGATCATCATGATATTTTTCGGAGAGATCTCCTTTTTCATTGCTTCATCGACTTGTTGCCGTCTCCAGCGGTTTCGGACGGCGATGGCGACGCTTCGTTTGGCGTCGTCTTGTCCGACGATGTGTTTATCCAGTTCCGTTACAATTTGACGAGGAGTGAGTTCCATAGTTATTATAGTATAGTCTATTAACCTAAATGGGCAAGGGCATGGAGTCGGGGTTGACCGGTGTGTAAAAAATTTGTGGATATTTCCAGCATTGCGCAAGCGAGCGGGCAAGTGAGAAAGCGAGCAAGTGAGAAAGCGAGCGGGGGGCGTTAGCCCCCCGTTGGATATCCAACACGCTTCGTCCACAACGGGGGGGCTAACGCCCCCGCTCGCTGCGCCGCACCCACTCTATTTTTACACACGCGGGGTTGACCGCATTGTACCGTCGCACCGTCTTCTCCTCTCTTGCGTTTTGCCGTAGAATCTCTACAATACGGGCATGTCCGTTTATCAACAATGTATCAATCCAACGTGCAGAAAAAATTTCGATCTCTCCGAAATCCTGCACGCCTGTCCAGACTGCGGTGAACTGCTCGACGTCGAATACGATTGGAACAAAATCACACCGCCCAAGTCGATTCAACACTTTGAACAATACTGGCAACAACGCTCCAATCCGCACCGGTTGAGCGGAGTCTGGCGGTTTCACGATTTACTCCCCTTCCTGCCGCTGGAACGCTGCATCACCATCGGCGAAGGACAAACGATTTTGCAACAAGCCCATCGAGTCGCCCCCTATACCGGTTTGAAAGAAGACCGATTGTTCTTGCAATACGAAGGGCTCAATCCCTCCGGCAGTTTCAAAGACAATGGTATGTCAGCGGCGTTTTCGCATGGCGTTTTCGTCGGGGCAAAACGAGCAGCGTGCGCTTCCACCGGCAATACCAGTGCGTCGCTGGCAATCTACTCTGCTTGCACCGGCTTGATGCAGTCGGTCATTTTCATCGGCTCCGGCAAAATCGCTTACGGCAAACTGTCGCAAGCGTTGGATTACGGAGCGAAAACGATCCAAATCCAAGGGGACTTCGACGACGCAATGGAGCGGGTACAACAAGTCTCCAAGGAGCAAGGGATTTACCTCGTCAACAGTGTGAATCCTTTCCGGCTGGAAGGGCAAAAGACGATTATGTTCCGCGTTTTGGAAGCACTGCGTTGGGAAGTTCCCGACTGGATCGTCGTTCCCGGCGGAAATTTGGGCAATTCCAGTAGTTTCGGCAAAGCGTTTATCGAATTGCACAAGTTAGGACTCATTCAAAAGGTTCCGCGATTGGCGATCATCAATGCAGCCGGGGCGAATACGTTGTACCGCCTTTTCGAGCAGGAAGGCTTGCGGTGGAACGGCGGCAACTATGACAAGACGCTTGTACAAAAGTTTTTCGCTCAAATGACGGCGGAGGGACGAAAGGCTTCGACGATTGCCAGTGCGATTGAAATTAACCGACCGGTCAATTTATCGAAGTGCCTACGGGCATTGGACTTTTGCAACGGAGTGGTTCGTGAAGTTACGGAGCAGGAGATGTTGGATACCAAGGCTCATGTCGGTGCGGGCGGACTCGGTTGTGAACCTGCGAGTGCGGCGAGCGTTGCTGGAACGAAAAAACTGGTCGCTGAAGGGATTATCGAAAAGTCGGAGCGTGTTGTGTGTATTTTGACTGGTCATCAGTTGAAAGACCCTAATGCGACGGTGGCATATCATGGAACGGACACGGTTTTTTTCGAGGACACTTTGGGCAAACGCGGCGTGAACACGACGGAGTTTGCGAACCGACCGGTCTCCGTGGAGAATGATCTCGAGAAGATTGTCGGTGCAATTTGAAACAGAGCTGTTTGCGTAAAAACGCTGCTTTTTCTGCATTCTCACGAATGCAGTGCTGTCGTGATTCCCTCAATCATCCGTTTTGTAGCGGCTTCGACGGCTTCCTGCCAATGGGCTTCGCCGAACTGAGAATGATAAGGTTCTGTAAGATGAGCAAAAATGATACCGCGAGAATTGTTGACAAGCGCACCTGACCCGTCGGCGTGGAAAGCCTTTGCGACATCTTGTGCTGTTCCGCCCTGTGCGCCGTAACCAGGAACCAGCAAAGGGGCTGACGGCATCACTTGCCGAAGTTCCGCTAGTTGTTCCGACCAGGTTGCACCAACGACCGCTCCGACACTGCCAGACGTCCGCTGGGCAAGTTGCTCAACATATTCGGCAACACGGCGGTAGAGAGGTTTTCCGTCCACTACTAAATCCTGCAACATTTTTCCGCCGGGATTAGATGTCTTGACGAGAACATAAATACCGGCATTCCGCTCGACAGCGGTCTTGACAAACGGCTCGATAGAGTCATCGCCAAGGTACGGCGACACGGTCAGGGCGTCGGTGCCCCAAGCAGAGTCTGCACCTAATATACCGGCGGCATAAGCCTCGGCAGTCGAACCGATGTCGTTGCGTTTGCCGTCGAAAATGACGAGCAATCCTTTTTGTTTGGCATATCGAATGACATTGCGCAGGGCAGTCATACCGGGAACGCCATATTGTTCAAAAAATGCCGCTTGCGGCTTGACGGCGGGAACCAGCGGAGCGACAACGTCGATGACAGCGATGCAGAAACGTTCGAAGGAATCCGCGACGTCTTCGGATCGGCAGGACAGAGGCAGTGATTCCCAACGAGGATCGAGTCCGACCAATACGGGATTCTTCTTTGCGTGAAAAGTTTCGGAAAGTAACTGGGAAAAAGTCATAATTAACTTGTAGGGTAATAACAGTAAAGGGACCTCTAATAATACCAAATTCTTTGTGTACTTTGCGTAACCCTTTGCATCCTTTGCGGTAAAAAAAGACTTACGGGGTTGGCAGGAAAAAAGCTCACAGAGCCCGTAACGTCAGTTAGGGACTCCTTGCTTACGCGTCGGTCTCCGTGAACTTTTATTTGCCAAAATAACCCGCTGACTTTTTACACACTCCATCTACCGGGTGTGTAAAAGATTAGTTGGTATTTTCAGCATTTCGCAAGCGAGCGGGCAAGTGAGAAAGCGAGCAGGGGGCGTTAGCCCCCCGATGGATGTCCAACACGCTTCGTCCCCCAACGGGGGCTAACGCCCCCCGCTCGCTGCGCCGCACCCACTTTTTACACACCCTTGCAAATGGTCGTTAAGAAAAAAGCTCTTGCCGAACAATAGCAATTCGTGTAGAATGACACAGTATCAAGAAACCAGACAGCATAAAACGGGTTACAGAACAGGTCTATTAACAATCACAACATATTTCGGAAAACAATGAATTACTCACGCCGCCATTTTCTTAAATCAACAACGCTTCAAACTGCCGCCGCCCTTTCCGTTGCCGCTGGACTAGGCATCGCCGCCTCGTCCGTCTCCGCACAATCAACGGACACGCCGTCAACGGACAGCGTCAAACCCAAGTTTCGGCTGGGTGTTGCGTCTTACACCTTCCGCAACTTTGACCGAGTCCAAACGATTGCGATGACACGCCGCGCCGGTCTCGAGGCAATTTGCTTCAAAGATATGCACCTGAAAATGGACGCCGTCGCAGAAGAATGTGCCGCCGCCGCAGAAGAATGTAAAGCGGCGGGACTCGCCCTCTACGCTTGCGGCGTCGTCTATATGCGCAGACCTGAAGATGTTCACAATGCGTTCCGATACGCCAAAGCCGCTGGAATGGGAACCATTGTCGGCGTACCGCAATTCCCCCTGTTGCCCTTAGTCGAAGAGAAAGTCAAAGAGACCGGCATCTACGTGGCGATTCACAATCATGGTCCCGGCGATAATTTATATCCTACTCCAGAGGCGGTTATGGACAAAGTCGGTGCACTAGATAACCGCATCGGCTGTTGTATTGACGTCGGACACACCGCCCGGATCGGAGCGGATGTCGTCAAGGCTATTCACGATTACAAAGATCGGATTTACGACATCCACTTCAACGACGTAACAGAAGTCACTCCGCAGGGAAAGGGTTGTATTTGCGGTCGCGGCATGCTCGATTTGCCGGCGTACTTAAAGGCGTTGTTTGACATTGATTACAGCCGCGTTGTTTCCTTTGAATACGAAGCGGAGGCTAGCGATCCGCTGCCGGGGTTAATGGAATCGGTCGGTTATGTTCGTGGATTGATACGTGTTCTCGCATAAGGGAACCTCTAAAAATTCAGTTCAGAGCCGCAACCGGAAGGTTGCGACGCTAAAATTACAGGGTTGGCGGTAAAAAATTGTCAAGGAACAAACAGAGCCCGGTGCGGTAACACCGGAGCTTCCGCACCGAGAGTTTCTACCGTAATTTCGATTTCTGCACTATACTGCACGATTCTGTAACTCCCTGCGTAACAAAAAGTTACAAAAATCATATTTTCTACGTGCAGTATCATTCAGTACACTACAGCATGGAATACCGCATGGAAGGAATTATCGAAAATCCTCATCCAAATGCTGACGATAATGCTTTTCCATCACGTCCACCGTGTGACCAATCCACAGAGACTCCTTCGTCTCGCCCCATCGCCTCGCCACCTCGTTACTTCGACTCCGACGCATATTCCGAAATGGACAAACAATCTTGCCCAGACCAGCACGCTCCGAAATCTCCTGAAAAGGTTCATAAACATTCCAAGCCGTACCTTGAAAGATTTGCACCACAAACTCGGTCGTCTTGTCGCATAACCTGCCCCAATCTTGACGGACACTTATTTCCCCAGATAATTCCAGAAAGGAGATTTTTCTATGTCCAAAACATCAGGCACCAAATCGTATCCCGACGAATTTCGATCGAAAGCCGTCAAACTCGTCTCCGAAAAAGGATTCACG
>Ga0099364_10007587_pt1 | contig 15446 bp, 12 predicted proteins | sample TergutTh196P3_FD_73070 | JGI IMG/M metagenome (GOLD analysis project Ga0099364, IMG submission 73070) | Microcerotermes parvus P3 segment gut microbial communities from Pointe-Noire, Republic of the Congo - Th196 P3 | ecosystem: Host-associated > Arthropoda: Insects > Digestive system > Gut ... | reverse complement strand
AAGGAATGATGTTTTTTTCCATAACGGACAACAACTTCTCCCTTCCGATATTATTTTTAGTTTGAATACGGCAATGGATGCAAATTTTCCCGGTCTTGGAATAGTAAGCGGTATTCAAACACGGGGTGCGGATGAGGTAATTATCACTCTGGGCAGTCCGGATCCCGAATTCCTTCCCTATCTTACAGTGGGTATAGTACCGGAAAGTAATAATGACAGGGAAAGAAACCCTATTGGAACAGGTCCCTTTATTATAGAAAGCTATAATCCGCAGGAAAATTTAAGACTTACAAGAAACCCCCGCTACTGGCAGCCGAATTTGCCCTTATTGGACAGGGTAACCATTATTTTTGTTGCAAATTCAGACGCTCTTATCACCGGTCTGATTGGAGGGAATTTAGACGGAGCTGTTTTAACAGGGGCAATGATTCCGCAGCTTAGTACAGACGGCTTTGACATGGTTCCATGGTTTTCCAATACCGTACAGCTTCTTCTTTTAAACAATGCCCAAAGCCCTCTGGATGATCTAAGGGTTAGGCAGGCAATAAACTATGCAATAGATATACAGGGAATTATAGATACCGCATTCTTTGGATATGGGGAGCCTTCGGGAAGTCCCTTAATTCCCGCCCTAAGCTATTTTTACAATGAGACACTTCTTAATCCCTATCCAAGGGACATAGCAAGAGCAAGGGCTCTTCTTGCAGAAGCCGGTTTTCCCGATGGTCTATCTCTGGAAATAGTGGTTCCTTCTAATTATACAATGCATGTAGATACAGCCCAGGTAATTGTTAACCAACTCTCATCTGCCGGCATTAATGCAACTATTAGGCTCGTGGACTGGGGTACATGGCTTACAGAAGTTCGTCAGGACAGAAGGTACCAGGCCAGTATAATTTCACTGGATGCAAGGGATGTTTCACCAAGAAGCTTTCTTGCAAGGTATCATTCAGCCAATGGCGGAAATTTTATTAATTTTAACAGCGCCGAATATGACATTTTATATACACAGGTGCTTGTAGAAACAAGTGAAACAAGACGTGTTGCCATATACAGGGAACTGCAGCAAATTGTTTCCGACAATGCAGCTTCCGCATACATTCAAGATATTTTAGGGTTTTGGGTCTTTAGAAAGGATACATTCGGCGGCGTATTAAATTATCCGCTCTATGTAAATGACTTTTCTACAATTTACAGGATTAATTAAAGAGAGGCAGACTTTAGATTATATTGTATGATAATATTATTAAATATTGGAGGACGATATGTTAAGGGAATATGACTGCTGGCTTCAGAACCGTAAAAAAAACACTTTTTATGACTCTTTAAACCCGGAATTTAATGCTGTCTATGTAATTGGCATGGAAAGCAGCGATCTTATCTTTAATCAGGCAGTGGAGGAATTGCGTACAGGATTGCTTAGGCTCTTCGGTTTTTCTCCTGCAATTTATCCGGTAAAAAGCGGAGGCAATGATAAAAAGGCCGAAGAAAAAAAAGGCATTTTCCTTGGCACAAGGGAAAATTTAAAAAACCTCTTTAATCTTCCCATGGAAAAAATGGCTCCCTCTTCGTTTATGATAAAAAGCATCGACAAAAACTTAATAATTACAGGAGAAGATGCAGAGGGAATTTTATACGGAGTTTTCCGCTTCCTCTTTTTGGTTGTATTAAAAACGGAAAATAAATCCAGAGATTTATCCCAGGGTTCATCCCTCGAGTTCGATATAAGGGAAGAACCTTCATCCCCAATAAGAATGATAAATCATTGGGATAATATTAACGGAACAATAGAGAGGGGATATGCAGGTTCATCCATTTTCTTTAAGGATGATAAAATTGTTTATGAAAAAGAAAGGGTAAAAGATTATGCACGGCTACTTTCATCCATTGGAATAAATGCTCTTTCATTTAACAATGTAAATGTCCGGGGAGCGGCAAGGATGCTTATCACAGAAGAAATGCTTCCGGACGCAGCCGCAATAGCCGCAATATTCCGCCCCTTTGGAATTAAACTATTTATTAGCGTAAATTTTAATTCTCCGATAATTATTGGCAAGCTTCCTGTTTCAGATCCCCTGGATCCCGGAGTAATTGAATGGTGGAAGAATCAAACCGATCTTGTTTACTCATACATTCCCGACCTTGGAGGCTTTTTAATTAAAGCGGATTCTGAAGGACAGCCGGGACCCTTCCAGTATGGAAGAAACCATGCAGACGGAGCGAATACCCTGGCAAGGGCCTTAAAGCCGCATGGCGGGCTTATTATATGGAGATGCTTTGTATATAATGCAGCCCAAGACTGGCGAGACAGAACCCAGGACAGGCCAAAAGCCGCTTACGATAACTTCCTTCCGCTGGACGGAAGCTTCGATGATAATGTTATACTTCAGCCAAAATACGGAACACTGGATTTTCAGGTAGGAGAACCGGTTGCACCGATGTTCGGAGCCTTTAAAAAAACAAGGCATATAATGGAATTGCAAATAACGCAGGAGTATACAGGCCATCAGATAGATCTATGCTTCCTTCCAACCCTTTGGGAAGGTATAATGGATTTCAATACGGACAGGGGACCAAATAGCCGGATCAGGGAACTGGTTGGAAATTACAGGGAAGGTTCATCCTTTATTGAAGGATTTGCTGCCGTTGTAAACATTGGACTGGACAATAACTGGACAGGACATACACTTGCACAGGCCAACCTTTATGGCTATGGCAGGATGATCTGGGATCCCTCCCTTAAGGCAAGTGATATTGCACGGGAATGGTGCCTTCTATCCTTTGGCTCCGGAAAAACAAGCGAAATAATTTCGGCCATACTTTTGAAATCTTACAGAACTTATGAAAAATACATTGCTCCCTTTGGTGTTGGATTCATGGTAACACCAGGTTCTCATTACGGCCCCAATATAGAAGGTTATGAATACAGCCGTTGGGGAACCTACCACAGAGCAGATACAAAGGCCATTGGAGTTGATAGAACATCATCCGGAACAGGTTATACAGACCAATACTCGCCTTCTGTGGCAGCCATGTTTGCCAATCCATCTAGCTGCCCCGATGAGAACCTACTATTCATTCACAGGCTTCCCTACGATTTTATTATGAAAAACGGAGAAAGCCTTCTTCAAAACATTTATAATACGCATTTTGAAGGTTACGATGAGGTTTTTGCCTTAATGGGAGAATGGAAAAAGCTTAAGGATTCATTAGAAGAAGAAGTATATAACTCGGTACTCTCACGTTTTGAGCGTCAATTATCCAATGCCAGGGAATGGCGGGATCAGATTAATACATATTTTTTCAGAAGAAGCGGAATAGGCGACAAGAAGGGAAGACAGATCTACGGATAGGAATCCGAAAACGGCATGTACTATATAATAAGAAGGCTGGGCATTACCCTTCTAACCCTTTTTTTGGTTTCCCTTTTAACATTTGCCGCTTTTCGCATAATTCCAGGAGATCCTGCCCTGCTTGCTTTGGGAATGGATGCTACTGATGAGCAGATAGCCAATATGAGGTCGGAATTGGGGCTGGACAGGAGCTTTACCGCCCAGTACCTTTCATGGCTTGGAGATCTCTTTACGGGAAGACTTGGTAACTCTTCCCGTTTTATGGGAGCTCCCATTTCTGATTTAATACTGGAAAGACTCCCTGTAAGTTTAACCCTTGCAGCTTTTTCATTTATTTTTGTTATCCTTATTGCCTATCCTTTTTCCATACTCACCGTTAAAAAGGAGAATTCCATTATAGACAGGGGAGCTGCCACCATGTCCGCTCTTGGAATTTCCATTCCGGGCTTTTTTCTGGGAGTACTATTTATCTGGATCTTTGGAATTTTTTTCAAGCTCTTTGTTCCCGGTTCCTATATAAGTTATAGGGACAGCATTCCAGCCTTCCTTTCCTATATGATTTTCCCTGCCTTATCCATAGCAATTCCAAATGCTGCCCTTATAATAAAATTCCTTCGTTCATCCATATTCTCAGAGAAAAAAAAGGATTATTCCAGAACTGCCCTAAGCAAGGGTGCCGGTTTTTATTATTTATTAAAAAACCATGTTTTAAAAAATTCCTCACTCACGGTTATTACCCTATTGGGAATGATTGCCGGCGAAGTTTTATCGGGAAGCATTGTAATAGAACAGGTATTCGGAATTCCGGGAATAGGCAGACTGCTTATTACATCCATTAATGCAAGGGATCACATAGTTGTAAAAACACTTGTAATTTATATTTCTTTTGTTGTAATAATGGCAAATACAGCGGCGGATCTTATATTGCAGATAATGGATCCCAGAATACGTCTTGGGGAAAAGACATGAGGGTAAAGGGCGGAAGGAATTTTGAACTCCTTACAGGCAGTATCCTGGCCCTGATAATAATCATAATTTGCATAGGAGGAATTTTCCTGCCGGCTCAGGATCAGACAGCCATGGACAGCGGGAATAGGTTCAGGGCTCCGGGCTTTGATCATTTTCTGGGAACAGACAATTTTGGCAGGGATGTGTTTTCCAGGATTGCAGGAGGAGCAGGCCATACCCTGTTTACAGCACTATTAACAGTGGGCGGCAGTGTTTTATTCGGCTCAATATTGGGGCTTTTGGCAGGTTATATAAAAGGAATGACTGATGAAATTATAATGCGTCTGATGGACTCAATAAGTTCTTTCCCAGGCATCCTCTTTGCACTGTTAATGGTTTCCCTTATGGAAAACAGCAGTTTTACCCTCATCCTTGCTCTTTTAATACTTTTTATTCCCGGTTTTACAAGAATTATGCGCAATGGAATGCTTCAGTACGAAAACAGGGAGTTCATCCTAGCAGCAAGGATTGCGGGCATTTCCGATTTTAGGATAATTTTTTTCCATATCCTGCCGAATTTATTTTCCCCCCTCCTATCCGCATCCGTGCTTGGTCTGTCAAACGCAATTCTTGCAGAATCCACAATGAGTTATCTTGGACTTGGAATTCAGCCCCCGCTTCCAAGCTGGGGAAGAATGCTTTCAGAATCCCAGGTTTTTTTAATTAATGCCCCCTGGTGCGCTCTTTCCCCCGGCTTTATGATAATGCTTACGGTTCTTACCTTTCACTATTTAGGAGAGGGACTCAGAAAAAATTCAGGATTTTATAATGGATAGAAAAAAAAGCCTTCTTGAAGTAAAAAACCTATCCATTGCCATAAAAAGATTCATAGGGAAGGAGAAGGTTCTACTCAGTTCTGTTGAAGACATTTCCTTCGAAATTTTTCCGGGGGAGATTGCCGGAATAGTGGGAGAATCCGGGTCAGGAAAGAGCCTTACAGCCCTGGCCATATCCGGCTTATTGGGAGATAACAAGGAAATTACAAATGGCTCAATTATTTTAAGGGGAAAGGATGAGCGGGACATTGTAAAGTTAAATGAAAATGAGCGTAAATCAATAAGGGGGAAAGAAATTTCCATGATCTTTCAAGAGCCTTTTTCATCTCTTAATCCCCTAATGAAAATAGGCAGACAGATTAAAGAAGCTCTGGAGCTGCATGGAGAGAGGGATAAAAACATAAACAAAAAAAGAATTATAGAAATTCTTCATAAAATGAGTCTTCCGGAACCCCATAAGCTCCTTGAAAATTATCCGCATAGGCTTTCCGGCGGAATGTGCCAGCGCATAATGATAGCCATGGCCTTAATATGCCGCCCTTCCCTCCTCATTGCGGATGAACCTACAACTGCCCTTGACAATAATACCCAAGGAGAGATCATTTCTCTCTTAAAAGAAATTAATAAAGACTTCGGCACTTCCATACTATTTATTTCCCACGATCTTTCCCTTGTAAGAGATTTCTGCAGCCGCATTATGGTAATGTATTCAGGCCGCTTTCTGGAAGAGGGAGATGCAATGAAAGTATTCAACAATCCTGCTCACTATTATACGAAAAGCCTTATAGGCTCCATCCCCCTAAGGGAGAATAGGGGCAAAGATCTTAATGTAATAAGCGGAAGGATTCCTTCGCTGGAAGAAGGCCGGCCTTCCGGCTGTCCCTTTCATCCAAGATGCAATAATGCTATTCTAGAGTGTAAAAAAGATTTTCCCGAAAAAAAATTAATAAATAAAAATCACTGGAGCCATTGTATATTAAATGAGCAGCAATAATGATGTATTCCTTGAAGTAAGGGATCTTTCCAATGAATATATTACAAGACATTGGGGACTTTTCGGAAAAAAGGAAATTAAACCTGTTCTATCCAATTTTAATATGAAAATCCATAGGGGTGAAATTTTTGGTCTTGTGGGAGAATCTGGCTGCGGAAAAAGCACCCTTGCAAAATGTATTTTAGGTTTAATAGATTACAGGGGAGAAATTATTGTAAAGGGCAGAGTCCACGAAAAAAAACCATCATTTAATGAAAGGCAAAAAAGAGCATTCGATGTTCAGGCAGTTTTTCAGGATCCTTCGGCCTCCTTAAACCCTGTTAAACCGGTTGGCTGGATACTGGAAGAGCCCCTTAAGGCTCATAGAATCGGAAATAAGGCAGAAAGACAGTATCAGGTAGATCATATGCTTGAACTAATCGGTTTAAATTGCACATACAGGAAAAGAAAGCCGTCTGAGCTTTCTTCAGGGCAGAAACAGAGAATTTCAATAGGTGCAGCCCTAATGCTTAAACCTGGACTCCTTATTGCAGATGAACCTGTAAGTGCCCTTGATGTTTCTGTGGGAGCGCAAATTCTTAATTTATTCAGAGATTTAAATAAAAGCCTGGATCTTGCACTTCTTTTTATATCGCATAATATGGAGCTTGTTCATTACCTCTGCGATAGTATTGCATTAATGGAAAACGGAAGTATAAAAACTAAATACCGGGATTATGAAGCAAATTAAGTGAAAAATGGTTTTCCGGAATATAATGCATAAATACATAATCCAGTTCTGAAAAATAATCAATAATAAAGGGCAGAGCTTCCAGAGTAATATTTCTTTCATGTAAAAGAATAACGGCATTTTGGGGAAGGGAATCGTAAGCATCTAAATCTTCGGCAATCTTCTCCATAATTGCATCTACACTCCTTGCCCTCCAGTCTTCTGTGTCTATGTTCCAGTCCCATGCAAGAAAATCCGAGCCGGACATTATCCTAATATGCTCTCTTGTAAACATTCCCCTTGTTCCATATGGCGCCCTGTATAAAAAGCTCCTTTGCTCTCCTGTTATATCATAAATTAGGTTATGCAATTCCCTCATTTCATTGTAAAAATTTTCAGCCGCATTTGTTGACTGGTAAAGACGGGCTATAACATGGCTCATAGAATGAAGTCCAATATAATGCCCTTCTCTATGGATCCTCTGCACTATTATGGCAGCATCCTCATAAGACATAAACTCATTGTTAAGTATATGATCCCCTACAAGAAAAAAGGTAGCCCTTATTCCGTAATGGGCAAGCAGATCCAAAAGCCTGTGTGTGTTAGGCGAAGGACCGTCATCAAAGGTTAGGTAAACATGACGGCCGCTGCCGGGAATTGGAAGTATGGCAATATTGAGCTCATCTTCTATATTTTCACCCTCATCCAATATAAAGTCTTCAATTAAAGGATCTTCAATAAAAGTGATTTCAATAAAATCAGCAGACATATCATCCACAATACTGCCAATGGATGTACAGCCGGAAAGAAAGATAAATAAAAACAGTAAGGAAAAGGCAAATTTCACCTGGGTATGTTTAAAAATAAAAGAGCTCTTATAAACCTGCAAGAATTCTTTCCGCTTCCGCACGGGAATGGTAGTTTGGATTACGCCTAATTAAATCCTGAAAGGTCTCCTGCGCCATGACATGATCTCCAAGACTTGTATATGCCTTTCCAAGTTCAAAGAGGGCATCCCAGTTGGAAGAATCCATTCGAATTAGATTCCTGTATTCATCCCTTGCCTGATTTAAATTTCCGGCTCCTGCATGGGCTCTTGCAAGATTAAGACGTACAGTGGCATTATCCGGCTCCATGGAAATTGCCCTCTGATAATGTTCAATGCTGGAGTTCCAGTTTTCCATAACGGCATAAACTGCACCTAGATTATTGTTAACCTCGAAGGAGCCCTGTTCTAAACGGAAAGCTTCGCTAAGCAGTGCATGTGCTTCATTTGGCATGGAATTTGCAAGATAAATTCCGCCAAGATTAACCCTTGGCCTTACATAGGCAGGGTTAAGCCTTATTGCCCTTGCATAGGCACTTATTGCGGTGTTTTCGTCTCCTGCAGCTTCGGCTGCCATACCAAGATTATAGGCCCAAACTGCATTTTGAGGATCGGAATCTGAAGCTCTAAAGGCATATTCGAGAGCTTCAGAATTTCTGTTAAGGGCAAGCTTTACAATGGACATATTGTAATTTGTAGGTCCGTCATTTGGTGCAGCAGAAAGGGCTCTGGAAAAAGCTGACTCAGCCTCGGAATAATTCCCCAATGCATTTTGAGAAACTCCGAGCTCCCTTAGGGATGCAAGATCGTTGGGACTGTATTGAAGAGCCAATGTATAGGCATCCACAGAACCACGGAAATCTCCCATCCCAAAAAGGATACGGCCGATTTCCCTGTGAGCAACGGAATAATCGGGTCTTATTGCAACTGCCCTGCGGAAGGCGGCAAGTGCCTCCTGCTGCCTGTTTAATGCCCTGAGTGTTCCTCCAAGGTTATAATGGGATGGCTCATAGTTTGGATTTATCCTAATGGAATTATCAAAGGATTCACGGGCATTGGCAAAACGCCTGACACTGAAGTAGGATCTTGCCAGATCGTAATGATACATGAAATTGTCGTTTTCAAGCCTTACAGCCTGTTCAAATGATGCAATGGCATCATCCCACTGGCCAAGATCCCTGTAAACCTTTCCCAGGGTATTATGCGGCAGAGCCTGATTCCTGTCCAATGTTATGGCTTCCCTGGCAGCATTCATTGCCCTATTCATTGCATCCCTGCCCTGTGCGGTAGAAGGATCGGAAATACCATACCAGGCTTCGGCAATTTCGGCAATTATTTGTGCGGCAAACCTGTCCTCTCCGGCAGGAATATTATTTCTAGCCTGGGCAAAGGATGCTTCAGCAGCTACTATATCTCCTCTTCTAAGGGAAGCTCTGCCCTCACTGAGGAAATCCAGGGCTCTGTCCATCTGAGCTCTTAATTCGCGGGAAAGCCTTGCAAGTTCCTCCTCCTGCTGCCTTCTGCGCAGCTCTTCGGCTTCATCGGCGGCCCTTCTTTCAGCTGCTTCGGCAGCTCTGGCGTCTTCGGCGGCTCTAAGATCGGCTGCCTCCCTTGCCCTAATCTCCGCCAATCTTTCATTTTCAGCTCTTATTCTTGCATTTTCATCTTCTCTGGCAAGGCGGCGCTGTTCTTCCAGTCTGACCATGGCTTCCAGTTCCGCAGCTCTATCTGCGGAGGAGATCTGTGACTGTGCATTCATGGATGCATCATTGGTTTGGCTTATCCTTAATAGCTCTATGGATTCTGAGCGAAGAAATCTAGCTGTATCATCTCCGGGATCTTCTATGAGTAGTCTATCCAATAGATCCAAAGCTCTTTGGAATTCCCCCATTTCAATATATTCCATAATAAGGCTAAGGGTATTTTCCCTTATTCTTTCCCTTTCGGACATTATATATACATCGTTTCCTTCTGTAATGCCGGTTTGATTAATTGATGTATTTCCTGTTCTGGAAAAAAGACCATCTTCTCCCCTTCCAAAGATAAGGAAAACAATGGCACCGCCAATTAAGAGAAGAAAAATAATACCGATTATTAGGACTTTTTTGTTGTCAATATAGAAATTTCCAATATACATCTTGTTCCCTCAATGTTCGCTTCATTAATCTAATTCAAAATCACCTTCGAACTCATGTAGATCTTCTGTTCCCGCCCATAAGCTCCTGGAATCTCCTCCGACAGCCTGTAAGGATTCATTTACCTCTTCCAATAAAAGCCTGCGTCTTTCTGCCGCCAACCTGGCTTCCTCAGCAGCTACTCTGGCTGCTTCTTCAGCGGCTATTCTTAATCTTTCTTCCTCCATCCTGGCAGCCTGTTCTGCCGCTCTGGCGGCCTCTTCCTGCATTATCCTTAAACGCTCTGCAGCAATCTGCTCCTCCCGGATAAAGGAAATTAATCTTAAAATAGGTTCCCTTTGATCCGAGCCGGGATCCAGAACCAGATATTCCTGATAATCTAGCATGGCTTCCAGAAGATCGCCCGTTCTTATATAAGAATTTGCCCTATTTAAATAGGCGGATGCATATCTGGGATTTAAATCAATGGCCTGGGTATAAAAAACCCTTGCCATGGCATGATCTCCCTTCATAAAATGTGCATTTCCAATATTATAGGCAATTCTTGGGGCTTCAAAGCCGCTTCTGGGCATTATTTGCTCATAAACCCTTATGGCATCATCCAAACGGTTTAATTGAATATATGCAATACCAAGATATAGAAAAGCTTGAACATGTGCTGGATCTTCGGTTACGGCTGCTTCAAGATGTCTTAAGGCTTCCTGCGGTCTATTTTGCATAAAAAGCTCTTCTGCCAATGCAAATGAAGTTTGAGCAAAAAGAAAGCCCGGAAAAAAGAAGAGAAGGCCGATAATTAATATATATGATGACTTTGATCTTTTCATTCGTTTCATTATAATAGTATAATATCGGACCTTTTATACACAAGTATTATAGATTTATAAACAGGGGAAAAAATGAATTTTACACCCATTATTACGATTTTACTGGGTCTTGTAACGGTAGTTTTAATATTTATCCTTGTAAAAAAGGTAGTTCTTCCACAGAAAGCAGCAAAAACTGCCACAATGCAAAACCAGAAGATGATTTACCAGGCAATAAGGCAGGCTAAAGCGGAAATTGAAAAAAATCCGCAAAACACGGAAGCACATTTCCAATTAGGCAAAGCTTTTTTGGCAGATAACAGGGAAGAACAGGCATTCAGAGCCTTTAGAAGCGCCAACCGCCTTGGCATAGAAGGAACAAATATCCCAGAAATAGAATTTAGGGAAACCATCGCCTCATTATATGCCAAATTTAACGAAGAAGAAGAAGCTCTTAAGGAATATGTGCTTTTAATCAAAAAAAACCCCTCTCATCCGGAATATTATTACGCATGCGGAAAGCTGTTTTTATCCAGAGGCAGAACAGACAGGGCGGAACAATACCTTGCAAGGGCTGCATCCTTAAATCCCAGGGAGCTGCGGTACCGTTATGAGCTGGGAATAACTTATTATAGATCCAAAAAAGTCCGTGAAGCTACATCGGAAATAGAAGCGGCTCTAAGAATAAATCCGCAATACGGCATGGCCCTTCTTTATATGGGGAAAATTTTAAAAGATGGGAAGGACTTTAATGGTGCCCTGCCCTATTTGGAAAAGGCATCACGGGATCAGGAAAACAAGCTCCAGGCTCTTATAGAACTGGGCAGCTGTTATATGTCATTAAGAATGATGGAGAAGGCCATACTGGAACTGGAAAGGGCAGTAAACTTCATAGAAAAAGACTCTGAGCCTGACAGTCTTTATGCACGTTATTTTCTTGCAATGTGTTATGAAAAAACACGGGATTTTCCAAAAGCCGTTGCACAGTGGGATAAAATTTATGCAGTTAAAAAGAACTTCCGTGATGTCGGAGAAAAACTTACACAATATATAGATTACAGACAGGGATCGGCAGAAAATAAAAAGTAATGAAGATCCTCTGCGTGTCGGATCAAATTGATCCTTTGATCTATACCAACAGCCTGAAGGAAAGGTATGCGGATGTTGATATAGTTCTTTCAGCAGGAGATCTTCCTCTGGATTATCTGGACTTTATTATGTCCACATTGAACAAGCCGGTTCTCTTTGTTTTCGGGAATCATCATACTGATAAAATTTCCAATTATAGACGCGATGATCCCTACGAAAACAAGGGAATGTATAATCTTGAGCACTACCAATACGGTGCGGACTATGTGGAATCAAGGGTTGTGTATGAGGAAGGATTAATAATTGCGGGGCTGGGCGGTTCCATGAAGTATAACAACGGGGAAAACCAATTTACGAATTTTCAAATGAAGTTAAGGATATTAAAACTCCTTCCGGCTCTCCTTTTTAACAGGCTTTTCAGGGGGAGGTATATTGACATACTATTAACCCATGCATCTCCCCTGGGGATTCATGACAGAAAGGATCTATGCCATAAGGGTTTTAAGGATTTTCTTTGGTTCATGCGTGTCTTTAAGCCAAAATACTTAATCCATGGCCATATACATTTATATGATTATTCGGAAATTAGAACAAGTAAATACCGGGATACTCTTGTAGTAAATGCCTTCAGTCACTACATAATAGATACAGGAGAATGATTTGCCTTCCGTATATGATTTAAGCGATCATGTTCAGGCCGAACAGGATTTTAACCGCGCTAGAAATAAGGCCTTTCTTTCCAGAATTCAGCACTTCTTGGAAGCAGAAAAGGATAATCTGCTTTCCTTCGATGCGGTAAAGGATCTATTAAAACCAAGAAGCGAAATTTACAAGGGAATGCAGGTGGTTTCCATAAGTAAAATAATCGGAAGCGAAGGCCGTTACAGGGATTTTAACCGTTACTTTTTTCCCCGCAGAGAATTCATGAGAAAAAGATGGGAAAGTATTGACAGGGCAAGAATAAGGGACATTCCCCTCCCTGCAATACGTCTATACGAAATAGGCGGAGTTTATTTTGTAAGGGACGGAAACCACAGGGTGTCCGTCGCGCGCTATAAAGGAGTGGAAGAGATAGATGCTGAAGTAATAAGCCTGTCAACCGAAATAGAAATAAAACCTTCCATGACCACCGATGAGCTTGCAGGAGCCCTTATAGATTATGAAAAAAAAGTATTTTATGAAAAAACTTCCTTTGGAGAATTAACCGGTTATTTCGATTTGGATTTTACTCAGCCTGGCCGTTATGATGTAATAATTAATCATATACAGGTTCATAAATATTATTTGAACCAAAACCAAGATGAAGAACTTCCATTTGAAGAAGCTCTCTTTTCCTGGTTTCATTTTGTATACATACCCATTATGGAAATAATTAAGGAGGAAATGATTTCCATTAATTTTCCCGGAAGAAGTCCCGGGGATCTCTATGTATGGATTGTTCAGCACTGGGACTATTTAAAAAAGGAAAACGACATAGAAATTCCTGCATCCGAAGCAGCTAAGGATTTTTCCAGACGCTTTGGCAGTAAGAGGAGCATTATTTTCAGATTTTTTGCATCCATGACCGATAAGCTCCATGGCTTTTATTTAAAACACATTAAAAGATGAATGTAAAAAAAATTAATATGGAGAGCCTTAATGGAATACCATGGCGGCATTTTATGGATTTCATTAAGCCAGGCATAAACAGGTTTTCCGTTCTAAAACAAATCCTTAACGATACAGGCCTTGTATATTCGGTTCCGGAAATTGCAGGCAACCATCACTTTATTATTACCCCCTCTTCATCATCAAAAACCGGAACCTATAAGAGCCCTGTAATTCTTGTTGCACATTACGATAGATATGATGAAAGCCCCGGAGCAAACGATAATAGTGCTGGTGTATTTATTCTTATGGAAGCCGCTGTTAATTTATTAAAAACGAAGGAAAAAAACTGGATAATTATTTTTACCGACAAGGAAGAATTAAAACCAGGAGAAGGAATAATCAGCCAGGGGGCATATACCCTGGCATCAGGATTAAAGACCTTAAAACTTGATAAATCCCGAATTTATTGTTTTGATGTCTTTGGCACAGGAGATACCCTTATTATATCTACAACCCTAGATTTTCTTCTTAAGAGAGACGGCTATGGGACAGGAGAAAAAACCAGAAAATCCCTTGCAAGCCTCCGCGATACAGCCCTTTCTGCAGCCCTAAGGCTGAGAAAGCCAAGAGCCTATCTGGCTCCCACTCCCCTCTCCGATGATGCGGGCTTTTTCAGGGCGGGGTTGGCTGCACAGACACTAACCGTTCTTCCCTCCTCCGAATATGCAAAACTGAGAAACGAATTGCAAAGGAACCCGGACTTTACAGAGATCCTTGTTAATGCGGAAATGTGGAAGAAAAAAAACATTAATGCAGTCCCGGAAACCTGGCAAATATTAAATTCCCCAAAGGATAATCATTTACGGCTTACTCCAGAATATTATCCCATGATGGTGCGTTTTGCAGAAGCCCTATGCAAAGATTGATATCATTAAACTAAAAGTATTAAACATTAAGCAGTGCTGCATAGGCATCCAGGACAGGATCACCGGAACTGCTTCCGCCTGCTTCCGTTTTATTCAGGATCTTTCCTGCCAAAACTTTTCCAAGCTGAACCCCTTCCTGATCAAAACTATTTAAGTTCCAGATAAAGCCCTGAAACATTACCTTATTTTCGTAATGCGAAAGCAATACTCCAAGGGAGGCAGGAGTAAGAACATTCCCGTAAATTAAGCTGGACGGAATGCCGCCGGGGAAATTCTTGTTTCCATTGCTGTCCGCTTTCCCCATTGCAAAGGCGGTAATTTGAGCGGCTAAATTTGCGTTTAACTTTTTCTGTCCTGTGGAACCTTGTATAATTTGATCATCCTTCCTCTGGCTTTCTTTAAATCCAATAAACTGGAGTGGAATTACATCCGTTCCCTGATGCAGTAATTGATAAAATGAATGCTGGCCATTTGTTCCCGGCTCACCAAAAATTACCGGTCCGGTTGAATATGAAAGATCTTCTCCTGCCCTGTTAACCCTCTTGCCGTTAGATTCCATATCAAGCTGCTGTAAATGCGCAGGGAAGCGTGAAAGAGCCTGACTATAGGGCAGTATTGCAGTGGAAGAAAGGGAGAGAAAATTTCTTTCCCATACTCCAATAAGGGCATCTAAAAGAGCAGCATTTTTTCTTATATCCGGCTCTAAAGAAGCAAGGTCTGCAGAATGTGCGCCTGCAAGGAATTCCTTAAAAATCCTGCTTCCATAAGAGAGGGAAAGAATAACACCTCCCACAGGAGAAGTGGAAGAATACCTTCCGCCAATATAATCATCGAAGTAAAAAGAATCTAGATAACCTGGATTATTCGCAAGGGGACTGGTTTCGCTTGTAACTGCAACCATGTGTTTGGCAGGATCCAATCCGGCCTTTTTTATTTTTTCCTTTATGAAAAACTCATTGGTTAGGGTTTCCTGAGTAGTGCCGCTTTTTGAAACTAAAATAAAAAGAGTTTCATCCAAGGGAATGGAGGAGGCAATTTCAGAAGGATCATCGGGATCCACATTGGAAATAAATTCCGCTCTGAGGGCTTTCTCTCCCGCAGACCTTGCCCAATTCTCCAGTGCAAGGGATAGGGCTCTTGGTCCCAGGTCAGAACCGCCGATACCTATCTGGCAGAAAAATGAATATTTTTTACCCGGTGCAGCGGAAATTTCACAACTTCGGACTTTTTCCGCAAA
>Ga0099364_10007586_pt1 | contig 15448 bp, 9 predicted proteins | sample TergutTh196P3_FD_73070 | JGI IMG/M metagenome (GOLD analysis project Ga0099364, IMG submission 73070) | Microcerotermes parvus P3 segment gut microbial communities from Pointe-Noire, Republic of the Congo - Th196 P3 | ecosystem: Host-associated > Arthropoda: Insects > Digestive system > Gut ... | reverse complement strand
TTATTATAATTATTATTTATTATTTTAATTAATATTATTTTTAATATTATTATTATTATTAATTTTTATTAAGAATATAAGGGTTATTGTGTTTATTAATTGTTTTTAATTTTTTTATTATTGTTTATATTGGTTTTTATTAAGAATATAAGGGTTTTTGTGTTTATTAATTGTTTTTAATTTTTTTATTATTGTTTATATTGGTTTTTATTAAGAATATAAGGGTTATAGTCTTTTCTAATTCTTTTTAATTTAAAATTTTTTTATAATCCTATAAAATGATAAAACGAAATATTTAAATATATAGTTATATATAATATTTATTATGTCAGGCTGTAATTTTGAAAATAATTGTCTTGAAGAAGAGGAAAAATTCTTGGATTTGAAGAACTTGATAAAGGAAATTCCTTCAGAAGATAGTTTATATGATATGTCTGAGATTTTAAAAGCTATTTCTGATCCTTTAAGACTAAAAATTATATATCTTCTAAAAAATGATGAGTTATGTGGTTGTCATATTGATTCTGCTCTCGATAAACCACAATCCACAATTTCTCATCATTTAAGCATTCTCAAAAAATCTAATTTGCTTAATTGGAGAAAAGAAGGTAAATGGACATACTTTAGCTTAGCTAATTCTAAACTAATAGAACAAATAGAAAACATAACTAAAAAACAGGAGGAATGAAATTGTCAAAAAATGTTTCTTGTTGTGAAGAATCAGAAGATTTGATGGAAAAATTGCTTGAAGAAGAAACAGGATGTACTTGTGGAAGTTTTAAAGCATCAGACCACTCTAAAATAGAAAATCCTAAGAAACCTAAAACAAAAATATATAGCTCCCTTCTGAAAACCTTGGAAGAGAAAAGTAAAAAATTAGGCATTATAAGTATTGGTTATGCCAAGATACCTGAAGATATTTTTAATAATGATGATTTATTAGAGTACCCTAATGCCATTGTTTTTACTTGTCCTATAGGTATGGATATTGTTGATGAAATTCCTAGCAAAATAGCTAAGGAACGTAATGAAAACCTATATGAAAGATTTGGAAAGATTAGCTATGAACTTTCTGATATTTTAAGAAAAGAAGGTTTTGCAAGTCAAGTTGCTCATCCAATTGAAGGATTGGTAGACCTTTCCAAGCTAGGTCAAGAGGCAGGTTTAGGGTATATTGGAAAAAATGGATTATTAATCTCTCCAGAACTAGGGCCAAGATTGAAAGTATCAGCAATATTAACAACAATAGAAAACTTGCCTTATTCTCAAAAAAACTCTTATGAATGGATTAAAAACTATTGTAAAAGATGTAATAAGTGTATTAAAAAATGTCCTGAAGATGCACTCATTGAAAAAGAAGATAAAATAGCTAAAGCCGATCTTATTGATGAAAAGTGTATTGGATGCATTCAAGGATGTACTTATTGTATTGAAGCTTGTCCATTTTTTGAAAAAGGATATGATTGGGTTAAAGAAAAACAAACGAAATTAGAAGCTAAGTTATCTTGAATATGGATTAGAATAATGATAAAAATATTATTTTAATCTTTAGTTTAAATAGTTTGTTTTTAGTTTAAATAGTTTATTTATAGCTTAAAAATTTCTATGATGCTGTAATTATGGGATACCAGGAGGTAATAATTCATTTACAATTATCATGGTATATATTTCAGGGATGCAATAATTCATTTGCAATTTTTACTGCAGTTTTTATTTCTGGATTTTTATTCCCATCAAAATAGTTTAAAATCTTTTTTACTTCTTTATTAATTATTCCAATTTGACCAATAGTCCTAATTGCTTCCCACTGGATTTCAACAGTATTGTTAGAGTAGCTATTTCTTTTATTAGGATAATAGTTATTTAAAATAATAATAGCTACTTTCAAAGCATCTTTGTTATTTTTAAATCCACTTAAAGCTCTTAGTATTTTCCATTGGATTATTTTATCATTTTTATCGTTTTCATGATTTTTTGATAAAGAAATTAAAGAGTTTAATGCTCTATGGTCGTTATATTTATGTGCTATTGCCCCAATTGCATCAATAGCTTGTTCTTTTACAAATTCATCGTAAATTTCTTTCTCATCATCTAAAACTTTGATTAAAGAAGGAGTAGCTATTTTACCTATCTTAGCTAAAGTTCGCCCAGCTAAATCTCTTGGAAGTGGAAAACTCTTTTTATTAAAGTATTTTTCTGGTAATTCTTTTTCTTGATTATCTCCAATTTTACCCAGAAGATTAATAAGAAAAGGAACAGAATTTTCTTTGTATTTCACTAAACTTTCAGAAATAGCTATTCTCACGTAAAGTGCTTTTTCAACAATGAATTGATCAGCTAATGGCTTAATATTTTCAATATCCTCTTTATCTCCTAGAAGTTTAGCAGCTATAGTTCTTTTTTGAGCATTATTATTTTTTAGCATTAAGATCAATTCTTTAGAAGGTAACTCGAGGAATGGATCTATATCTTCATCGAAAATTTTTCCTCTTCTTTTTTGACCTTCTAATCTTTTATTAATAGAATTATCCATATAATCAAACTTCCTTTTTAATTATCCTGCTTTTTTTAATTATTAATATGCTATAATCTAGTAAATATAGTTAAATTACTATTAAGGGTCTGGTGATTCTTATTTCTATTTTTCATCCATGAATGTAATTTAAAACAATGGAAATAATATTTTTAATAAATAATTTTTATATATTTATCATTAATTAATATTTATTAATTTATATTATTTATTAATTAAAATTTATTATTTATTAATTAATATATATTCTTTATCAATAAACACATGTTATTTATTAATATATATTATTTGGCATGATTGATATTACATTCTAAATAAAAATTACTCAATATATAATAGTATACATATTAAATAATAGTTTTAACATGGAATTAATTTTTTATAACTCCTTAAGATTTTTATTAAAAATTAAAATTATATTTTAAAATATTACATAATTGGATGATTATTAAATAGTATATTTATTTTATTATATTTTTAAATAAAATCGAAGTTTTGAATAAAATGTATATTATGTTTTATAAAATATTATTTGTTCCTTATTCATGAATAGTTCGGAAAATTACTAATTTTTCAGTAATATTCGTTATAATCTCTCTTTACTCGATGAATAGAAAAATATATACCTAATAATGTTGAAAAAGTAAATATGATAAAATTTATGAATCATAACAATATTTATTAAAAATAATAAAACTGGATTATAATATGATAATCACTTAGGAGTTGTTATAATAGTGTCATCTACGCCAAAATCCCAAGATAATGAAAAAAATGAAGTGAACCCAACTACTAATTGGCTGAATAATAAAGATATTCTTGAAAACATCTTAAATGACAGAGATTGGAAAGTACGCCTTTTTGTAGTTAACAAAACCGATGATGAAAATATTCTAAAAGAAATAGCAAAAAAAGATAGTGATCGTGATGTACGAATTGCTGCAATAAGAAAGTTAAATGATGAAAATGTTCTTAATGATATAGCTAAAAGAGATAGTGACTGGAAAGTTCGTCTTGATGCTGTGAAAAAAATAAATGATAAAGATATTCTTGTTAATATAGCGGAAAATAATAGTGATTGGAAAGTTCGCCGTGTTGCAGTAATGAAGCTAAATGATGAGAAACTCCTTATTAATATAGCTAAAAATAATAGTGATTCAAAAGTGCGATGTGTAGCAATAAAGAAAATAAAAGATGAAAAAGTCCTTATAAATATAGCTAAAAATCATCATGATCTTGATGTTCGTATGGCAGCTACAAAAAAAATAACTGATAAAGACATTCTTGCAAAAATTGCTAAAAATGATGATGATTCAGGAGTTCGCCTTATTGCTACTGAAAAGATAACTGATAAGAATATTCTTGCAGATATTGCTAAAAATGATGATGATTGGAAAATACGCCTTAATTTAGTTAAATACATAACTGATGAGGATGTTCTTGCAGATATTGCTAAAAATGATGATGATTCTGATATACGTATTTATGTAATAGATAGAATAAATAATGAGGATGTTCTTGCAGATATTGCTAAAAACGATTATGATTGGGCAGTTCGCCTTGCAGCAGTTGAAAAGCTAACAGATGAAAAAGTTCTAACAGATATAGCTAAAAAAGAAAAGGATTGGAAGGTACGTTTTGCTGCATCAGAAAAAGTAACTGATTAAATATTGTTAATATCATTATCAAGTGAAAAAAAAGTAATTCACTAATTTTAAGAGAAGAATAATATTTTAAAGGATAATTATAAAGAATAAATTTACATAGGAATTTAGGAAAAAAATTTAGCAGTGGATTTTTTATTCTTTTTTGCCTTAATAATGAGGTTTATATTCTCATTCAACCTTTATTCTTAGCTACTAACTTGACTTAGTAGTATTTCACACGTAATCTATTGAGGGTTTATTGACTTATTATTCATATATTTGCTCCTGATATTGACATGAAAAGAATTTATTTATTTCATGGCTATTTTTATCTTATTTTACATTATAAAAACATTTCATTTTTATTTTTAACTATTTTTATTCAATATTAACAAAAATTTTATAATGGTGTTTTACATATTTATTTTTATAAAAAGTAAAAAATTTTAATAAATTGTGAAAAAAATTTATTAATAAAATTGTGAAAAATATATATCTTCTTAAATTTATTTAAATATAGAATAAAATAAAATTTTTTATTAAAATTTAATATAAAGAATATTCCTGATTCATTTTATAAAAATGAATATGTGAAGTAGATATTTTTTTAATAAACGGTAATAAGATAAGATGAAGTGGAAAAAAATTGGTAATATACTTATATTAGATAAAAATTTTGAATATGAATCAAAAAAAGATTTAGAATTATTATTAGATGTTCATAATGTGAATACAATTGTTAAAATAAGAAATATAGCTGGAAAATTTAGAAAACCCTCAATTGAAATTTTAATAGGCAATAATACTGAAACAATACATAAAGAAAATGGTTGTTTGTTTAAATTAGATATAGCTAAAGTTATGTGGTCAAAAGGAAATACTAATGAACGACTTAGAATAGCTAAGCTTGTTAAATCAGGTGAAACCATAGTTGATATGTTTGCAGGAATTGGTTATTTTTCCATACCTATAGCTATGCACAGCCAAGTTAAAAAGATTTTTTCAATAGAAATCAATCCAGAATCATACAATTATCTGAAAAATAATATTGATTTAAATAAAATAAATATTAAAGCAAATTATGAAAGAATAAAAGCTATTTTAGGAGATTGTAGTGAAATAGCTACTAAGTTATCAGCAGATAGGGTTTTAATGGGTTATGTAAAAACAACTCATCACTTTTTAGATGTAGCTATTGATTGTGTAAACTATGGAGGAACAATTCATTATCATGAAACTGTACCAGAGAAATTAATGAATGAAAGACCTTATGAGAGAATAGCTAAATCAGCTAATGATAGGGAAGTTGAAATATTAGCTACTAATATTATTAAAAAATATTCTCCAGGTGTTGTTCATATTGTTGTAGATGCTAAAATTTATTAAAAATTATTCTCTTGGTGTTGTTCATATTGTTGTAGATGCTAAAATTTATTAAAAAACAGATGAAAGTAATTAAAAGTCGTTCATGTACTAAATCAGTAAATAGCTAATTCCGTAATTTTAACATTTCTTTTAAATCATTACTGTTCATTTCTGTTATGAATTTTTCCCCAGTTCCTACAGTAAGTTCAGCAAGTTCTTCTTTAGCTTTTATCATATCGTTAATTTTCTCTTCAAAAGTTCCTGTGGTTATAAACCTATAAACCATTACATTATCTTTCTGCCCTATTCTATAGGCACGATCTGTAGCTTGATTTTCTACTGCAGGATTCCACCATAAATCATAGTGTATAACATTATTAGCTGCAGTTAAATTCAATCCAGTTCCTCCAGCTTTTAGAGAAACAATAAAAATCTTTTTTTGTGAATTGGTTTGGAACTCATTAATCATTTCATCTCTTTTTTTCCTTGACAGAGAACCATGTAAAAACATTACCTCTGCATGTAGCTTATCTTCAACTAAATCCTTGATTATATTGCCCATTTCAACATACTGGGTGAATATTAATACTTTTTCATTATTTTCATGAATAGTTTCAAGTATGTTTATAAGAACTTCCATTTTCCCTGAATCACCAATAGCTAATGACTTTTTACTCTTTGTAAATTGGCTTGGATGATTACAAATTTGTTTTAAAGCATTTATTAGCTTAAAAATAAGTCCTTTCCTATTAATTCCTTCGCTCTTGTCAATTTCATCCATAATGGAATCAATCATTTCTTGATACAGAGCTGTTTGACTTGGAGTTAACTTACAGAAAATGTCATTTACAATCTTATCTGGTAAATCAGCTATTATGCTCTTATCACTTTTCAATCTTCTTAGGATAAATGGTTTTGTAATCATTTTGAAAGTATCTAAGGCATTTTTATCTTTTTCTTTTTCAATAGGGACTATGAATCGTTTTGTGAATTTTTTAGCTGTGCTTAAATAATGCTTGTTTGTAAAATCAAATATACTCCAATAATCAGCAAGTCTATTTTCAACAGGAGTTCCACTTAAAGCTATTTTACTACTAGCTTTTAAGGATTTGATTGCTTTAGTTTGTAGTGCAAGTGGATTTTTAATATTTTGAGCTTCATCAATCACTAATAACTGCCATTTTTCTTTTTTAAATAGCTTTTCATCTTTTCTTATCATTCCATAAGAAGTTATGATAATGTCACAGTCTTTTTTTGGGATTTTTCGATTTTGCCCATGATATATAAAGGAATTTAGTGTAGGTGTAAACTTTTCAATTTCTCTTTGCCAGTTGAATAGTAAGCTAGTTGGTGCAACTACAAGAACTTTCTTCTTTAATTTATCCTGATTTTTTAAATGTAAAATGAGAGTTAATACTTGTAAAGTTTTTCCAAGACCCATATCATCAGCTAATATACTTCCAAAGCCCAAATCAACATTTTGAGCTAACCATGAAAAACCTCTTTTTTGATAATCCCTTAAATCAGCATTTAAATTATTGGGGATATGTGTTTTAACAGGTGTTGTAATGTTTTCAACCATTGATTTAAGCTCGTTGTCTATGTTAACCTCTATCTCTTTAAATTCTCCAGACAGTATTGCTTGTGTTAAGTCAGTTTGACTTAATTTATTTGGAATTTTATCTAATCTTTTAATAATAGATTTAATTTCGTTTTTATCTAAAATAACATAGTTATTAGCTAATTTAACCAATCCTTCAGATTTTTTCAAAAGCTTTTTAAATTCACTAGCAGTTATCTTCTTATCTCCTATTGCAAGTTCCCAATTAAACTTTACAAGTTCTCGAAGTGAAAGATAAGCTTTTTCATTTAAACCTGGTTTTTTTGATTCTATATTAAGTGTGAGTTGTGGTTTAAATATTTTTTGCAATGATTTTGGAAGTATTATGAATATTCCCATTATCTCTAATAGAGGGATAATATCTATGAAAAATGAGGAAAATTCATCTAAATTAAATTCAATAGGCTTTTTTAAATCAACAGATTTAGCTATTTCAGGTAAGTAATCTTGTATTAGATAGATATCGGATAATAACTGTAACTTTTTATCAGTGATTTTATAATTTTTTTTATCAGATATTATATTGTAAACTGCTTCTGGTGGAGCATCCTCAATACTTGCTTCAAGGTTTATATTAAAGTTTTCATTAATCTCATCAATGGTTAAGTAAAGATTATAATCTCTTTTTCCAAGGTGTAAGTTAGAGAGCCATTGATCAATTAAAAATTCATAACCTTTGGTTTCAAATTTTTTGAAGTTTTGAGGGTTTCCCTCGAAAAATAGCTGGAAAATAGGAGTATTTATTTGTTTTTCAAGATATTGTGCCATGCCGATTTCAACATAATTTGAAAGTATTCCTGAGATTATTAAGCTAATAGCTATTTTTACTTGTTCTTCAGGGTTTAACTCTTTTTTTCCAAGAGTAATCAAGTTTTTAGGACATAATTCGTATAAATTTTCACATATCTCATTTATATCTTTGTCAAATAAACAAGGAAGCCATCTGATGCTAACATAATTATTACTCAACTCTAGAAGTTCTGGCATAATAGCTTTGTTTTCAATTAAGTTTATTGTAATTTGGGTTAACAGGTAGAAGTATTGTATGTTATAGTTGTATTTATGAATATTACTTTGATAAAGTTCTAATAGGAATCCTACTAATACTTGTTTTAGATTTTCATGGTTTTCTTCCTTAAAAGGAGTTTTGTTTTTATCAGTTGAGGAACTAGCTGTTTTAGGTTTTTTTTCATTAGTTCTTATTTCAGTTATTTTGTAATTTTCATCAATAGCTATTTTAAAGGTTTCCCATTGTATAGGATGATCCCATTTGTTTTGGAAGTACTTTTCTTTCCATTCATCACTAGTTTCATCTTTTAATCTGTCTAATTTGGGAAGTTCTTTTATTTTAGTTTTTAAGATGATGTCATCTGTATAATAGTCTTCATTGAAATAATTTGGTCTACAGTATTTCTTTGTATATCTACTCAATGTAGTATAAACCCGTTCTAATATATTTTTAAAATCTTTATCATAAAATAAAGGCTTTTCTTTTAGCATAGCTAATGTATGAGTAGATAAATCACTTATTTTTGAAAAATCAATTTTATTTAGTTCTTCAGTAGAAATACTTTCTTTTTCACTAGAAATATGTTTTTTTTCACTGGAAATATTTGTTTTTTCGCTTGGAATATCTTCATTGGCATTTTTGCTTTTTATAAGAATTTCATTTATGTTTTTGATTTTCCTGACTTTTCCATCTTCTACATTGTCCAAATGGTCAATCATACTTGTTAAATTACAGTCTCTTATTTCAAAAGCTTTAAATGGGTTTTTATCTATTTCCACACTTATCATATATATTAATCCAGCTATGTGTTTACAGGGCATTGCATAGTCAGGACAATTACAGTCAGCATTAATTTGTCGCCATGATTCTGGAAATAAATTTATTCCAATTTTTGATAGCTCGTGGTACAATTCTTTTGGTAGTTTTTTGTTTAGTAGTGCTGATAGTATGGAGGGATGATTGTTAATAACTTCTATTATCATTTCTTTTTCAGTTTGAGTAAGTGAATTTGGCATTACTCTGACTTTATAATAGCTTGCATAGTTACCTTTAACTTTTGCTGTGATTATGTCCTCGATGAATTTGATGTCATAGACTTTTCCAGTGTTTGCATATGTTCTACCTCTTGGGAGTCTGTTACTGTGGTCAATGTCTTTTAAGGCATTTAACCACTTTTCTCCCCACCAAGTTCTCCCATATTTTGCCATATAATCACATTTAAAAGCTATTTTTAAATATTTTGGTTTTTTTTTTAAAAAACTTGTACTACATTTTGCAATGAAAATTAAATTATCTTATCTCTGGTGTTAATTATTTTATTTTTTATATAAATTCTGTATTTTTTATATTTTTTATATTTTTTTTTATATTTTTTATTTTATTTTTTATATGAGTTATAGTATTTTTTATAAAGATTTTAATAATAACTTAATTAATGTTAAATTATAATTTATTTATATTATACTGATTAAAATTGAAAATATTTATTTTATTTTTGAAGAAACAATAGCTGCTTGCCCTAAAGAAACAGACCCATCTCCTGCACATGAATTTACATGTTGGACAAATTTGAATCCCTCTTTTTCAATGTAATTTTTAACAGCTAATGTAATAGCTTCGTTATAAAATACTCCACCAGTAGCTCCAATAACATCAATACCTTTTTTATTTGCAGCCTCAATAGCTATTTCTGCTAAACCTTCACTAATAGCTACTTGTCCTCCAGCAGCTATTTCTTTTTTATTTTCTCCATTAGCTATTTTTTCTACAATATTTTTTAATATTAATGAAGTATCTAAGACAAGGTGTTTATCTACTTTTTTTATTTCATAGGGAATAGTCAAATCTCCAGTAGCTCCATAGGCAAAAGATTCTAATTTCATAGCACATTCTCCTTCATAGGTTCTTTCACCACAAATACCTAAGGCAACAGCTATTGAATCAAGAATTCTACCTGTGCTACTTGTTTTTGTAACATTTAAATTGGATTTTAATTGCTTTAATAAACTATCTATTTCTAATTCTCCATGTTGGAAATAGTTAATGTATTTTTCTTTTAAAAGTTTTTTAAGTTCGTCATCGTTATAATGGGGTGAATTTCTATTTTCACCACTTAAAATTGATGCTAACATCCGAACAGGGTATTTTGTTGAAATATCTCCACCAGGCATCTTTTGAGGCATTAGTGAACCTAATCTTTCATAGCTATTGATGTTGGTGTACATTACTTCTCCTCCCCATGCAGTTCCATCATCTCCATATCCAACTCCATCAGCAGCTATAAATATGAGTTCATCAAGTGAGTTATCTATAGCTAGAACTGCTCCGTGTGCATGATGATGTTGAACTGGAACCACATCGCAATTGAATTTTTCTCCCATTTCATTAGCTAAACGTGTGGTGAAAAATTGGGGGTGCATGTCACAAGCTATAATGTCAAAATAATCTGTTTTTGTAATGTTCATCATATTTTTAATAGCTTCTTGAAGGAACTGGTAGGTTTTAAACTTGTTTGTATTTCCTATGTGTTGGGATGTATAAGCTAAACCATTTTTTGCAAGTGTAAATGTCACATCAAGCTCTGGTCCTAGAGTTAAAAGATTTAAATTTTCATCAACCAATTTTAATTTATTTAAATCGTAGGGTTCAGGTGTATATCCTCTTGATCTTCTTATAAAAGATAATTCCTCATTTCTATATCTGATTACAGAATCATCGCACCGGTTGTAGATTTTTCGATTGTGGAGGAGATAATAATCAGCTATTCCTTGGAGGGATGAAAAAATCTCTTTATTTTTAATCATCATAGGCTCTCCAGGAATATTAGCTGAAGTCATTATATATGCATCCTCATCACTATAATCAAATAAAATATGGTGTAAGGGAGAATAAGGTAACATGACTCCGATATTATGTAATTGTGGAGCTAAAGATTCTGGAAAATCGTAATTTTTGCTTTTCTTTAGCACAACTATAGGTCTTTCTTTGGAAAGGAGTGATTTAGATTCTTTTGAAGAAAGTTCTGCAAAGTTTTTTACCGCGTCTAAATCGGATGCCATCACTGCAAAAGGTTGGCTGGGTCTTCCCAGTCGTTTTCTCAGAGTTGGGATTACTTTATCTTCGGTAACTTTAGCTACTAAGTGTGTTCCTCCTATTCCTTTTATAGCTATTATACTTCCCTTGTTTAAAAGTTGTGCTGTTTTTTTAACAGGATTTTTACTATATATTGTATGATTAGAGTCAAATAAGTTTACTTTAGGTCCACAAGTATCACAACAACTTGCTTCAGCATGATAACGACGATCTAATGGATTACAGTATTCTTCCATACATTCATCACATAAAGGGAAATCATCCATTGTAGTTTTATCTCTATCATATGGAACATCTTCAATAACAGTAAAACGAGGTCCACAATCAGTACACGCTGTAAAAGGATATTTATATCTTCTGTTATTTTGAGTGTTTATTTCTTTTAAACAATTGTCACATATAGCTAAATCTGGAGGAATAACTGATGCTCCTGAAAAGTTAGATGAACTTTCAAGTATCTGGAAATTGCTGTTTTTTGGATAAGGATATTCATGATTTTCCACCCATTGAAGATTTATTGAATTAATTTTTGATATTGGTGGCTTTTTTATATTTAGGGTATCAATAAATTTCTTTGTTTTTTCTTCATTTTCAAATAAAATTATTTCGACTATATTCCCAAGGTTTCGCACATATCCTTTTAAATTCAAAGCATTAGCTATTCTATATACAGTTGGTCTAAATCCTACTCCTTGGACAATTCCTTGAATTAATATCTTAGCTATTTTCATTAATATTTCACCAATAGAATAAATTCAATAATAATTCGTTAATAACATTTATTTTTCATATAATTAATTTTAATTTTGCTATTCAGTTTATCATAATTATATTTAGGAGATATTCATATTATTTTCACTAAAATAATGACTTTTAAGTTTAAAATATAGTATATTATTTGAAATATAAATTATATTTTTAATTAATCTTATTTTTAAAAATAAATAAAATTAAAGATTTTTTACTTTTAAAAAATAAATTACATTTTAAAATAATTTAAATTAAGGATTTTTCACTTTTTAAGAATAAAAAACTTTTTAAAATAAATAAAAGTTTTGTGTTTCTATTTTTAAAGAAAAAAATTTTAAAAAATAAATAAAATTAAAGATTTTCCACTTTTAAAGAATATAGCATTGGAAATAAAGTTTCTAAGTAATGACTTTTTTAAAAATTTTTATATTAATTTATTAATTTATCTAAATGATTAAAATTTATATTTTTTAATAAAAATAATTAATAGCTATTTATTATTAAAAATAACAGGAATTAAATAGATTTTTTGGAAATTAATTAATTTTTTATAAAAAATTTAATTCAAACTTTTCTTCAAGGACTATAAATTAAATTTTAAAATAATTAAAATTAAAGTTTTTCTACTTTAAAAAATAAAGAATTAAAGATTTTCCAACTAAACTACTATTCATTTTAGACAATATCAAAAAATATTTTTTTAAATGTTTAATTAATACTTTTACAAAAATTATTTAATATAAAAATAAATTTTATTAAAAGTAATTGATAGAAATGTAATATTCAAGTTTGGTTTTTTGAAATTCTCACTTATAATCTATTTAAATTTGTTATAATGGAAATAATTTTATTAATTTTTCTAAAATTTTAAAACTGTGGAAACTTCCATTAATAAATTTTTTGTTATCTTCGGAATTTTGGATGGATTCCAATATATACATTTCATAGAAAATTAGCTATTTTAGGATTATCTTTGCACAGCTAGAATTAATTAATTTTATTTTCATAACATTATAATTATTCTTTGTGAAAATTTCGGATGTTTTTTTTTAAACTTGTTATTGGGTTGTTATATTTCATATCCACATGATACACAACAAAATTTAGATTTCCCTTTTTGTGACCCACATTTATTCATTTCTCCACCACAAATAGGACATTTAACATCTTTTCCAACAACAAAATCTTTGACTTCATTTTTCATGGTTACTTCTTTTAGTATGATTATTTCATTGTATTATATTCAAAAATAAAGTTTTTAACTATGATTTATCAGCTATTTTCATGTTAAAGTCTAAAATTTTGCGTAAATATAAAATAACCTGAAAAAATAGTCATTAAAAACATTTCATCTTCAACATAAATAACCAACAGTTTGTCTTTTTTTGAATACCAGACATATTCTATAGGAAGCTAAGACACATCAAAATTTCACACTTAATCCAATATTTTCATCGAAAAAAACAATGGAATGAGAAGTATAAATCATAATTTTGAGATATTTATTATAATTTAGAGATATTTATTATAATTAAGAAGTATTTATTATAATTAAGAAATATACATCACACTAATATTTTTTTTGATAGGTGAAATTTTGACATAATCACAGTTAAAAAAATTAATAATTAATCATAGGATTTTATCTATCGATTTAAATACTATAATTAGTTAAGATTCAATAGCTATGATTCTTTTCTATTCAATTTTTGGTAGATATTTGCTTGAAGACCATGATGTTTTATCATGCCTTCAACTTCTTTTTGATCGTTTTCCTTATCTTCAAAGCTAACATGTTCAATATCATGTAAACTATACTCGGATTTTCTGGATAATGGTATTATTGAGCCTTTAAATAGTTTCATTACTACTTTTCCACTAACTCTTCTTTGCATGTGATCAATAGCTTGATCCATATCTTCTCTTAATGGTTCATGCCATAATGCAGTGTAAGCTAAATCAGCATATTTAGTACTCATAAATTCTGCAAACAATAGCTCATCTTTTGTAAGCACTAACTCTTCTAAAGCCTGATGTGATTTAATCAGCAAAATAGCTCCTGGAACTTCATATATTTCTCTGCTTTTAAGTCCAATCATACGGTTTTCAATAGTGTCAATTCTTCCAATGCCATTTTTTCCAGCTATTTCATTAGCTACTCCAATTAAATCAAGAAGTGACATAGTTTTCCCATTAATAGCTACGGGAATTCCTTTTTCAAATTCAATGGCGACTTTTTCAGGAGCTTCATTAGCATTTTCTCCTGTTGCAGTCCACTCGTAAATCTCTTCAGGAGGTTCATTAGCTGGATTTTCTAGAATATCTCCTTCTATCGATCTTCCCCAAATATTTTCATCTATACTGTAAAGTTTATCAGAAGAGAGAGGAATATTGTGTTTTTTTGCATAATCTAATTCTTCAGTTCTTGTAAGATTTAATTCTCGAATAGGAGCTATTATCTTGAAATTTGACATTGAACGAATAACAGCTTCAAATCTAAATTGATCATTACCTTTACCAGTACATCCATGAGCAATAGCTAATGCATTTTCTTTTTCAGCTATTTCTATAATTTTCATAGCTATTAATGGTCGAGCAATAGCTGTACTCAATGGATATCCTTCATAAAGTGCATTTGCTTTTATTCCTTTAGCTATGTAGTCATTTGCAAATTCATTTTTCCCATCAATAGTGTAATGTTTTTTAACATTTAATTGTTTTGCAACCTCTTCAGCTTTTTCAACTTCTTTCTTTGGCTGACCAACATCTACACATACTGTTATAACTTCTAAATTATAGTTTTCCTCTAATAATTTTACACAAACTGTAGTATCCAATCCACCACTAAATGCAAGAATTACTTTATCCATTAAATCACCATCATAATCTTTATTTAAATATATAGATTATAATTACATATTTTTATAATATTAATAATTTTATAGCTTTAGCTAATTATCAACATATTTATATTTTACTAATATAAAAATCAAAAAGATTTTAACTGGATACTAGTTTAAAATAATGAATATATGGTAAATATTAGCTATTTTAACTATTTTTCAATAGATATTCTATAAAATAAGTGTTAATTTAAGATTAAATTTTTTATTAAATAATAATATTGTTTTAATATTATAAATATTATTCACTTTTTCTGAAAAAAAATTGATTTTGTACAATTAAGAATAAAATGTTTATTTTGTAAATGTATTTAAAACCCATGATTATAATTAAAAAAAATTAATATAAAATCTAAAATATTCAATTTTAAATATTTTTTTTATAGATTTTTTTTATAAAATTGATTAGGGTCCTAGATTTTTGGGAAAAATCAGAGGGCATTGGTATTTTAGTTGGTAAGTTTAAAGCTCATTGTATGTTTCGTTGATAAAAGTACAAATTGTATGGCTTTTTTGAGTTTAAATACT
>Ga0099364_10007585_pt1 | contig 15449 bp, 12 predicted proteins | sample TergutTh196P3_FD_73070 | JGI IMG/M metagenome (GOLD analysis project Ga0099364, IMG submission 73070) | Microcerotermes parvus P3 segment gut microbial communities from Pointe-Noire, Republic of the Congo - Th196 P3 | ecosystem: Host-associated > Arthropoda: Insects > Digestive system > Gut ... | reverse complement strand
AAAGCCAAGCAAGCGGTAGAGACAAGGCATGCCTTGTCTCTACCGCTTAGTTGTACAAGCCACGTCTTAGATTGTGTCCGTTACTTTTTTGAGGCTTACCGTTTATATGTATAATTTATGAATACTGACTGATGATTTTTGGTGAGTGAGGTGCAACATCAAAAAAATCACCATAACCACAAAAATCATAGTTCTGACAATGTGCTTCGCTCATAACCCAAAAAAATCTGCATTACAATTCATATAATGTTCAGTTTCTGACCAAGGAAAAAGACAAATTTACAAAAAAGACTTGACGATACAGTCTTTCTTTGGCACCATTAAAGTACTAATTTTTAGAGGGGGATTATGAATATTAATTTAAAAGAAGATGTAAAACCAATTTCTTATATAAAGACAAATGCTGCGGATATTATTGATTATATCAATAATCATAAAAATCCAATAATTATTACCCAACATGGTGAAGCAAAAGGGGTATTTTTGGATATTGAATCATATCAAGATATGATCAACGCATTATCCTTAATGAAATTATTACAAATTTCTGAAAAATCTATCCGGGAAGAAAAGGTTTATGATAATGATCAAGTATTCTCAGAGTTAAGAAAAAAAATTCGCCGAAAAAATGGGTAAAAAATATTTTGTAAAATGGACTGCGCCCGCAAGGGAAGATGTAAACGAAATTATTGATTATATCTCAAAAAAAGATATAAATTATGCAATAAAATTATTGGACAACATAGAAGAGGATATAAAAAATCTGAACATGTTTCCTGAGCGCTATAGAATTGTACCGGAATTGGAAAAATATGGATATTTTGTATATAGGGAAATAACAGTTGAGTATTGGAGGATAATATATAAAATTGAAAACAATTATGTATACATAATGTTAGTAATAGACGGAAGAAGAAATTTAGAAGACTTGTTATTAAAAAAAATGATTTTAAGAGAAAGATAGTATTAACAACAGGTATTAAGCATCAGTTTTAAGAGCCGCTTTCAAATCCTAATTCTTCTCTTTTGCCACGAATACTATGAATCTACGTTTTATTCGTGTCGTTCGTGGTAAAAAATTTTTTCTCTGCGCCCCTGCGCCTCCGGACATGCACGAAACAAAAAAAACGGCTTGAAGGATAGCCCCCAAGCCGTGATTGTAGCTGTTAAGCAATTACCTGCTTGTGGTTACGGCACATTCCATGTAGCCCAACCCAGAACTGCACACCGATATAGCCGCCTGTTTTGTAGCCTCCCCTACAGAATCTTCGTTATTTTATGACAAAAGTCCACTTATACTGATTGTAGCCGGCAAGTTTTACATCACCCTTACATCCGCTTGTACCTTTAGCCGTTGCTTCAAAATTATACTGACCGGGTTTTACTACAGCAGAATCGCTCTTGCCTGATTTTACGGTAAATGTTTTGTTTGTGTTGCCGGTTACTTTAACGGTTATGGTTCTATCCGTATCGTTTTGTATAACAAGAGTAGCGTCGGCCACTTTTGTTTTTGTAACCACAAATGGCCCGTTCGGACCTGAGCCAAAAGACATATCAATGAGACCCTTGGCAACTTTAACTACATCGTCAGTTGAAATGTTCATCTTTTTGAGAGGGTTACCGGAGCCGTTTAATGCAAACAGAGCAACAAACATAATCATAAACAAAGTTCTAAGTTTCATAGAACCTCCTTTTAATAAAAATTATTCCTTTTAGCAACAGGGAAGACTAATAGCCCCCTGCTGTGTGTCAATTCTTTTTGCCTTTATAAATTTAAGGAATTTCTTCAACTAAACGAAGAGCCTCCTCAAGCGCCTGTTTTAAGCCTTCGCTTGACTTACCGCCTGCCTGAGCCATATCTTTGCGCCCTCCGCCTGCTCCGCCTATAAAAGCCGCGGTTTTTTTTATCAAAGAGCCGCAGTCAACACCCTTGTCAACTGCCGGTTTTGTAGCGGCAAAAAGCAGTATCGGTTTACCCTCAAATTGTGAACCGAAAAGCACCAGCGAGCGCTGTTCTCTTTCGCGCACAGAATCCGAAAGTTCCCTGAGTTCATCAACGCCAACGCCGTCAAATATGCGGCTTATTACCTTTACGCCTTTTATTTCAACAGCGTTGCCTGCAATTTCACCGGCGTCCGATGAAACATTTTTCTTTTTGAGCTTTTCCAATTCTTTTTCAAGTAATTTGTTTTTATCCACCAGATCTGCGACACGTTTGTAGACATCCTTTTCGCTTACATTGAGTTTTGACGTAAGGAGTTCAAGGGTTTCTTCGTGCATATTATAGCGCTCAAGAAGTCCTTTGAGCGTTACAGCCTCAATGCGCCTTACTCCGGCGCCGGGCGAGGCTTCTTTCAAAATCTTGAATACTCCTATTTTTCCGGTATTACTTACATGTGTGCCGCCGCAAAGTTCGCTGCTAAATTCATCAACTGTAACGACACGGACATTATCTTCGTATTTTTCATCAAAAACAGCTATCGCCCCCGAAGCTATGGCATCTTCTAAGCTCATCTCGTTAGCCGTAAGTTCGATGTTTTCCCATATTTTTTCGTTTACCATATCTTCGACACGTTTCAGTTCTTCATCGCTCATTTGGTCAAAATGCGAAAAATCGAAACGCAGGTGGTCGGCGGCTACAACCGAGCCGGCCTGTTTTACATGCGATCCAAGCGTTTTTCTAAGTGCGGCCTGCAAAAGATGGGTAACCGTGTGATTGGCGCGTATAAGGTTACGGTTTATAGCATCTATGGACGCCTCAACCGCATCGCCTTCCCTGAATATTCCCTTAACGACGCTGCCGATATGTATGAGCGTCCTATTAAATTTTTTCGTATCTTCAACCTTAAATACCGAACCGCCGACAGTAGTAATAAGGCCGATATCTCCAACCTGTCCGCCGGACTCGCCGTAAAAAGGCGTCTGGGCAAGCGTCATGCAGCCAAAATCGCCCTCATTGAGCAAGGCGGCTTCACCTTGTTCGTTGAACATGGACAGTATCTGTGATGGAAAACTTTCATGCTCGAAACCTTTGAAAACAGTATCGCCGCTTTTACGCGCCGATGCCTCAAAGTAAGCGGCAAGGCCTCCGCCGCCTGATTTCCAGCTCTGTTTACCCCGTCCGCGCTGAATATTCATCTGATCTTCAAAGGCTTCAAGGTCAACCAAAAGACCGCTTTCTGAGGCTATTTCATTTGTCATTTCAAGAGGAAACCCGAAAGTATCATAGAGAACAAAGGCGTCCTTACCCGATATCATATTGCCGCCCGATTTTTTTAAGCTTTTCATAAGTTCTTCAAGGCGATCCATTCCATTTTCGATTGTTTCAAGAAAACGTCTTTCCTCTGATTCAATTACGGATTTTACATTTTCAATCGTATCGTTAAGTTCCGGGTAAAAGGCGCTCATCGCTTTTACCGTTGGATCGCAAACTTTATACAGGAACGGTTTTTTTATGCCTATAAGCCTGCTATAGCGCAAAGCACGCCTGAGAACACGACGAAGCACATAACCTCTGCCTTCATTTGAAGGGTAAATGCCGTCAGACATGGCAAATGTAAGAGAACGCACATGTTCAGCCATAACTCGCATCGGCGCTATGTTTTCTCCCTCGTAAAGAAGCTCCGATTCTTTGGCTATAAAAGAAATAAGGTCTTGAAACTCATCGGTCTCGTAAACCGAATCAACATTTTGAACAAGGGTTGCCAGGCGCTCAAGTCCCATCCCGGTATCAATGCCGGGCTGAGGAAGCGGATGCAAAACCCCCAATGTATCCTGATTAAACTGATTAAAAACAAGATTCCAATATTCCAAAAAACGCTCGCAATCACAGCCGGGTTTACAATCAGAAGAGCCGCAGCCGAATGCCTCGCCGCGATCCCAATACAATTCAGAGCAAGGGCCGCAAGCGCCTGAATCTCCGGCCGGCCCCCAAAAATTGTCGGCCTTGCCTAATCTTATTATTTTTTCAGGCGGTATACCTATATCATCCTTCCATATTTCAAAAGCCTCGTCATCATCCTGAAATATGGATACCCATATTTTATCTTTTGGAAAACCCAAAATGCCGGTGGAAAAATCCCATGCAAAACGTATTGCTTCTTTTTTGAAGTAATCGCCGAAACTGAAATTCCCAAGCATTTCAAAAAAAGTGAGATGCCTCTTGGTTTTCCCGACATTTTCCAAATCGCTTGTGCGCAGACATTTTTGCACGCTTGCCGCCCTTGTGTACTCAAGCTCAACAGAACCTGCAAACATCGGTTTAAACTGTACCATGCCGGCCGTCGTAAAAAGCAGCGTTGGGTCATCTTTGGGCACAAGCGAACTTGAAGGCACAATCCTATGCCCTCTTTCTTGAAAAAAATCCACAAACGAAGTTCTAAGATCCATTACTTTAAGCATATTATTCCTCTTAAAAAACGCTTTTATGAACGAAGCGGACGGGCGTCAAGTATTTTGCCGTTTATCATAGTCATAGTTTCTGACTGTCATTTCTTGTTGTTTTAAATTATTTTACTCTTGCTGCCACTGATATTTTTACAAGCGATTGCCCGGCCTATCTGACATCATTGAAATCAATTACATTATGCTTCGCCGTTAAAAGCCGCAAATACGGTAAGCTTTAATTCCGCATCATCAATCAGCACATATTCAGGTTTTTTCTTTGACAGCTCAAAACTTTCAGATATAATCACCGGAACTCCTTCGCCGCGTTTATCCATGATAAAGATGCGTTTACTGCCTGTGGCATCAAAATTCATATAACACCTCGCCAACAAAGAACTCAAAAGTTCGTTGCGCGACAATTAACCTGCATATGCGCGAAACATATCAAAACCGTCAGTTCTGAACTCGCCGTTTCGATTGCTAAATTGCAAGTGTTTTTTAAAATATTTTTTTCATATTTTCATTTCTTGACATTTCACCCGTCTTTTAAAAAATACCGCAGATGAAAAGAGAGTACGATATAATAGTTGTGGGAGCCGGCCATGCCGGTATTGAGGCCTCCCTTGCCGCCGCAAGAATCGGTTTTAACGCGCTTCTGCTTACCGGCAGCCTCGACACCATTGCCCAACTGAGCTGCAATCCGGCAATAGGCGGTCTTGCCAAAGGGCATCTCGTGCGCGAAATTGACGCTCTCGGCGGACAAATGGCCCGTGTAATCGACGAAACCGGAATACACTTTCAGATGCTCAATCAAAGCCGCGGCCCGGCCGTATGGGCGCCCAGAGCGCAAGCCGATAAGAAGGCATACCAGTCAGTAATGAAAACCGTCATTGAAAACGAAAAAAACATCGACTTAGTGCAAGACATTGCCAGTTCACTCATAGCCCAAAATGGACAAATTCTGGGAATTAAAACCATTCGCGGACAAGAACATTTTGCATCAAAAGTAATCCTATGTCCGGGCACCTTTATGCACGGACTCATCCATATCGGCAATTATCAGGAAAAGGCCGGGCGGCTTGCAGATTTTTCTTCGGAAGACTTGCCCGATTCCTTAAAATCTCTGGGATTTCCTTTAGCGCGTCTGAAAACCGGCACTCCGCCGAGAATCAACCTTGACTCAATCGACCTGAGCAAATGTGAAATACAATATCCGGACGAGGTTCCCACGCCTTTTTCGTTCACGTCCGAACAATTCGCGCGCGAACAAATTCCCTGTTGGATCGCCTACACGTCAGAAAAAACGGCTGAAATCATTCGCACCAATATCCACCAATCTCCCATGTACTCAGGCGCTATAAAAGGAACCGGCGCACGCTACTGCCCGTCCATAGAAGACAAAATAGTTCGTTTTGCGGATAAGCCATATCATCAACTTTTTATTGAACCCGAAGGACTTTTTACTAAGGAAGCCTACATCAGCGGCTTTTCAAGTTCGCTTCCGGAAGATATTCAATTCGAGATGATACACAGCGTTCCGGGATTTGAAAGAGCGAAGGTAATGCGCCCGGCATACGCAGTAGAATACGATTTTGTACCGCCCACAGAACTTTTTCCAAGCCTTGAAACCAAGCGCATACGTGGACTTTACCACGCCGGCCAAATAAACGGCACTTCCGGTTACGAGGAGGCCGCAGCACAGGGGCTAATCGCCGGAATCAACGCTGCGCGTTCGCTGCAAGGTAAAGAACCTCTTATACTTAAACGTTCCGAAGCCTACATCGGCGTATTAATAGATGATCTCACAACAAAAGGAACAAGCGAACCCTACAGAATGTTTACTTCAAGAGCAGAACACAGGCTGCTCCTCAGGCAAGACAACGCCGACAAAAGGCTCATGCCCCATGGGCACGCCGTCGGCCTTGTAAGCAAAGAAACTTTCGAGGCTATGGCCGGACGTTATGAACGCATAACCGCCGCCGCAGGGGAAATAACATCTGCCTATATATCAGTTGACGTTGAAATAGCGGCAACGCTCACCCGCCGAAGCGGCGAAGAAATAGAAAACGGTAAATACTATGCAGCAAAGCTGCTTAAAAGGCCTGGCATAAAACTTGCCCATTTAATACCATTTTTGGACTTTCAAATACGCTCGGAGGACGAGGCGGCAGTAGAAATGGAAATAAAGTATGAAGGCTACATAAAACGCAGTGAAGAACAGGCAAAAAAAATGGAAAAAGCCGAAAATACGCCAATACCTGAAGACATAGACTACGATACTATAGGCGGCCTGAAAAACGAAGCCAAAAATAAACTCAAAGCCATTATGCCGCGCACAGTTGGGCAGGCTGCAAGAATACCAGGCGTTGACCCATCACATGTATCCATGCTCGTAGTACATCTTGAAAAATTGCGCAGGGCAAAAAACTTGCAAATTCCCCGCACAGACCAAACTACTGTACTATGATTTCTTCCCCAAGGAACTTGGGCGATTTGCCGGTATATACATCAATGAAAGCCTTTACCTTTGCGAAACATTCTCTTATGGCAGTCCTCGGCGCTTTCGACAACGGAACGCTTTGCGCATTAAAGGCTGAGGCTTCAATTCCCAAAGCGCGGGCTATGAAGACGGCTCTTTCATTATGGAATTTTTGAGAAATAATGATAAAACGCTGCTGTCCGAAGATTTTTTGGCCCCTTACTACAGAATCAAGGGTACGAAAACCGGCAAAATCAAGAAATATTTGTTTCTCAGGAATCCCTCGTTTTATAAGTTCTTCTTTCATACGCAGAGGCTCATTGTACGAAGGTCTTCGGTTATCGCCGCTGGCTATTATATAGTCTATTTTATTTTTTTTAATTAAAAGTATCGCAGCTTCTATTCTTCCTTCAAAAAAGGGATTCAACTCGCCGCCTTTCAGGTATTTACTGGTACCTAAGAGAATACCCGCTTTATGTTCGGGAACGCTGTCTGCGTCATTATAAATATACGGCGCCGCTTTTTTAATTATAATATAATTGCACAAAAAAACGGCGCAAACAGACAGGCATACCAAAGTTAGTATTCTTTTATAAAGTTTTTTCATCAAAAACGGCTATTAACTTTTTTTCTTGGCTGTTTTCTTTGAAGCTGTTTTCTTTGAAGCTGTTTTCTTTGAAGCTGTTTTCTTTGAAGCTGTTTTCTTTGAAGCTGTTTTCTTTGAAGCTGTTTTCTTTGAAGCCGCTTTCTTTGAAGCCGCTTTCTTTGAAGCCGCTTTCTTTGAAGCTGTTTTCTTTGAAGCCGTTTTCTTTGAAGCCGCTTTCTTTGAAGCCGTTTTCTTTGAAGCCGTTTTTTTGGTATTCCCGGATGCCTTTGCTGCTGCAGGTTTCCCAGAATGTCTTTTTACCCATGAAGCTACAATGGCGAGAACCTTTTGTCTTTCTTCGGGAATCTCATTCATTGTCTTGTGGTACAACCCGTCAAAAATATGCACTTCTTTGTCACGCGACGAAACCCTTTCAAAAACCGTTTCACTTCCTTTATAGTCAATAATAGGGTCAGCGTTGCCGTGAAATATCAGTACGGGAGGATTAAACTCAAAGGCTCGGCTCATACATTCAGAGCTTGTTTTTATAAACTCCGTATAAAGACGCGCCGAGACCATATCGTGAAGAAGAGGATCGTTTTTACAAGATTCTATGTACTCCAGATCGTGAGAAAGGCCAGAGAAATCAGAGCCTGAAGAAAGTGAAAAATCGGGTTTAAGCGTCGACAACATGTTTGCCAAAGTCTTTTTCCAGCCGGCAACTTTTCCCGTAAAAACGAATGCCGGTGATGAAAGAATTATCCCTGATATAGAAGCCCCATATTCAAGCGCATATTTGAACGCGATAAGACCGCCTAAGCTGTGTCCCAGCATAAGAACAGGCGTCCTGGGATTGGCTGATTTTAGCATATCAATAAAAATCTTCTGGTCATCCACATAATCCGCAAAGGAAGAAACATGGCCTCTTTTACCCGCCGAATGGCCAAATCCGCGGTTATCGCAGGCATAAACTGAAATCCCACTGCCCGAGAGAGTTTCTAATAAATTGTCATAACGGCCGGAATGTTCTCCAAGCCCGTGAACTATAACAAGTATAGCCTTAGGGGATGGCGCTGTCCACTCCTGAAAAAAGAGTTCGACATCACCTTTACCTTTGAATGTCCCTGTTTTATGCTTATATTTCTTCATTCTTGCCTCCTGTCAAAATCGACCAAATATTTTTTTTATTCCTGTTTTAGTCAAGTAGAAAGATATAAAACTTGCATTGTTAAAATAAACGAACATAGCGCAAGCAATTTTTAATTTTACTGCGTTTAGCGTTCACGGCACAGTCCCGAATATTACAGGCATCTTTTTCCCATAATATTTGGCCGGATACCAGGCAGAATTCCCCGCGGATGCGCCATCCGGATGAAAATGCCGAAGCGCCAAATAATAGTACTCGGCCGTATCTTTCAGGCCTAATTTAACAAACCCATCTGCGATATTTTTTACGAGACCGGCAGAATTCGGGCCGGTAGGTTCCATGGAATTGGCCGAAAGAAGCATTTTTAAACCCTCAGTAACATTACCTTTATTTAAAAGATTGCGTCCATTATTTTTAAGAGCGGCATAATCTCCGGCATTGACATCTACAATGAACGAAGAATACATCACCATACTGCTTTGCCCAAAAGTGTTCCTGAAATGAAAACGCAATCTGTGTCCGCCGGGGTATAACGCTTGCCCGTAATTGACCTTAAATATATTTTCCCGCCATTTAGTTACGCTAAGCGGAATATCGTCAAGAGCTATGAAAATTGAATCTTCTTTTATACCTGCGCCTTCTATTCCGGGATCAAGTTTGAGGAATATAGAAGGCGCTTTTGCCTTTATAGTCCCATTCGATACAGGACATGAAAAATATATTTGCCCTGTAGGAAGGCCATTTTTAAAATAATTTGAAATCGCCCTGAAATAAGCTTCCGCTTCTTTTTTGTTATACTCGGGTTCTTTCATTAAAAGCGCCTGCCTCGGATCTGAGAAGAAACCGCCTTCGCCTATTACGCCGGGACATACCGATTCGGTTTTCCTTAAAATTCTAGTTCCGGTTTCCTGAAAAACAGAATAGTCAGATATTACAAGAGCAGGCGCATCAATTACCTTAGCCAGTTCATCCCTTAAAAGATTAGCTAAATCAACGCTGGCCGGGTACAACTCGTGACTGCCACGCGTAAGAACACAGGTGTAGTTTACGCCGTCAACTGCATGCATCGCCCCATTATGGTGGATGCTTATCAAGATGTCGGGCTGTACATCATGCACCATGCGGCAGCGTTCATCAAGCGAAATATCGACATCCAAGCGACGGCTCATAAAAACCTCAACTCCTGCCTGTTTTAACATGGCCTCCAAAAAAAGAGCTACCCTCAAATTTACAGATTCTTCGGTAATCCCAAATGGGCCATTGCGGAATCTATCTGTAGCGGCCGTGCCGCCATGGCCTGCATCAACAAAAACTTTTTTGGCTTTAAGCCAGGGGTAATCCGCCTGATTGAACTGTGTTGAAAAAATATCTTTTGAAGTGTCCTTGTCTCCGCAGGCCAATAAAAATACCAGCATTGCCAAACAAACGGCTTTAAGCAATCTTAATAGGGCCATCTGCCTTTCCTTGTACGAATTGAAACACTACAGGGTCAATGCTCTGCATAAGCCTGTCGGGGCTGTCATCGAAGATGATTTTACCCTCATGGAGCATCACGACACGGTCGGCTATGGCGCCGACTAACTTTATATCGTGAGTTACGACAATGGAGGTTATTTTATACACATCGCGCATTTTTATAATGAGCCTGCCAACTGCGCCGCCTATTATGGGGTCAACCCCCGTAGTCGGCTCGTCATAAAGCATTATTTCAGGGCGCATCGCTATAGAGCGCGCAAGCCCGACACGTTTTTGCATTCCGCCGGAAAGTTCAGCGGGACTTTTCTTTTCGATGCCGCGCAGTCCCACAAGCTCAAGAAGTTCGGGAACTAACGCCGCAATTTCGCCTTCGTCCACGCCCTTGCGTCTCAGGCCAAAAGCCACATTATCATAAACATCCATAGAATCAAATAATGCAGCGCCCTGAAACAAGATGCCGTATTTAGCCTCAATAACCGCACGTGCGCTTTTTGGCGCGCCGGTATAATCTTCATTGTCGACAAAAATTTCACCGCTGTCAGGCTCAAGTATGCCGGCTAAAACTTTCAACGTCACCGATTTGCCCGTACCGCTTTTACCGATGATGCAGAAGATTTCTCCCTCGTTGACAGAAAAATCAATTCCGGCAAGTATCGATTTAACGCCGAAAGATTTATAAACGCCGCTAACCTTGATTTTTTCTTTCATACTCTATATCAGCATTATAGCTATGATGCCGGTTATTACAAGCGCGCTTACACATGCCCATATTATAGCTTCTGCTCTTCGAGCTTTCTTTTTTTGCGAATAATCCGGTGATTTGGCATCATCGTCTATAGAAACTTTTATATCCTCTTGAGCTTCCATAATTTTTAAATAGACTCCCTTGGCAACTATAACATAAAATTCATACCCTGATTTTGGGAAAAACCTGTTTGAGACGACTCTGCCGGAAATCGGGAGAATGTTCTGCGTTTGTTCATCAAAAGCGTTAAAAGCTTGCGCAACCTTTATTGCTTTTGAACTCTTATCGGTTATAAAAACCCTCACCCTGTCGCCCTGTGTTAAAAGCGAGATATTTTTACCCCTAATGGGCGAGAGAATAAATTTTCCGTTAAGCAGCATTTTTACGTCTTTGCCTGCCAACGGGTTGTCGTGCTTTCTGGTTTCCGATATGACTTCTTTAAGCTTTTCTTCTTCCCGATTACGTTTCTTCAGGTCTTTGAGGTTAAGTTTTGTAGCGCTTGTGGATTTATACTCAATTTCAAGAGAAGACAGAGGTTCAAAGTCCATAGCAAGGCGAAGTTGTTGTATTTGAAGTTTCTCCTCAAGCAATCTCTTGAATCTGTAATTTATCATTACCGGATCAGACGATTCGAATATCTTTTTGAGGTCCTGATTAAAGGAGAAACTCATGCCGGACGAAAACGCAGACGATACAGTTCCTGTTTTAGTGTTATCCAACTTGCCTGACGCATATATGTCGGCTATACCTTTTTCAAAAGATAACCAATTCATTTCACTGTTTATGTCATTTATGGGGTAAGATGTGGCGACCGTATATATATTTGTCGGAGACTGTATTGAAAGGGAGAAAAATATAAGAAAAGCGCCTGAAACCGATGATGAAGAAAAAATGCCTTTCACCGCATATTGGTCGTTATAATTCCCTGAAATCATTGCCTTTGCGGTTTCTTCGTTGTTGCCCGTAAAATAGAGGGCAATTTCGAGTTCAGAAACCTGATCGGAAACCTTTGCACCGGTAGCCATAAAAACCTCATATTCACAAATATTAATTACAATGCTGATGTACTATATTCATACCATTTTATATCATATTTTCATTATATATCTAACCGCTAAACCAGTCAAACAAGTTTTTTTTATACTTAATGTTTTGTGAAAGTAAGGTAATTACGCTTAGGAGACCGTATAGTTCAGAACGGGCTGGGAAACAGCACCGAAGGTTTACACAAAAATTGGTAGTTTCTTTTGAAACATGTGCAGAATGGTTGTCCCAAATAAGTCGTTTTGTTTGCCGCCTTCAATTCACCATCATTGTCATAAATACTATTTTAAGAACTATATAATAGTTGACATTATATACGTAATGTACGGAAATGGCGGCCACGATGGTATCATATTTGAGGAAACTCTGATGAAATTTGCCGGTGAATACGGTATCCCCATTGAAGAAATCAGGCGTTATCCGTTTTTCAATATTGGCAGCGCTGACGGCTCTCTGCGTTGGCTTATTTGCTTGCTGTCGATACTTGCTTTTATTTTCCTCGCCCGCTCTATTATAAAAAGGGTCAAGATATGGCGGCAGGGCAAACCCCAACTCCGCACCGATTATCCTGAAAAAAGACTCCTTTTGTTAGTCAAATATATTGTTCGTCATTACAGGCTTTTGGACGACAAGTATGCCGGAATAGCGCATGCTTTAATGTTTTACGGGTTTAATCTGCTTTTCCTTGCATATCTCGTAATTATGTTTGAGCAAAACATTGCAGGGCCTGTTTTTGGGAATTTTTTTGTCCATGGGAATTTTTACTTGCTGCTTTCTTTTGCGGCGGATTTTGCCGGACTTGCAGTTCTAGCCGGACTTGTTTTGGTCATTTTCAGAAGGTATGTTTCAAAGCCGTCGAATTTTAACACATCAAAGGCCGATACCTTTGCCGTTTTTTTTCTGCTGTTTTTGGTTGTGAGCGGTTTTTTAACCGAGGGTTTAAGAATAGCCGTTGCAGGTTTTCCTGATTTTGAGCGGTGGTCGTTTATGGGTTGGGCCGCATCCCTTTTGTTTTCAGGCTTTAATGACGATTTGTTGATGTATGCACAGAGGGGAATATGGTGGCTGCACATGGCCGCTGCTTTTGTATTTATCGCAATGTTAGCTTCCGGGAAACTGGGGCATATTATTATATCGGCTCTGAACATATACTATGCCGATTTGCCCAATGAGAACCCCAAAACCAAATATATTATGCCTCCCGCAGGTGAAATGAGCAATACAATGACGGCGAAAGACTTCACCTGGAAATCACTTTTGGACTGTGATGCCTGTACCGGCTGCGGACGCTGCGAAGACAACTGCCCGGCTTGGAATACAGAAAAACCCTTGTCTCCGAAAAAATTCATTTTGTCGCTTAAAAATAACATGGAAGAAAACCCGTCGGGACAGTTTTCCTTTGATTCTTCTGCCCTGTGGGCATGCGTAAATTGTGCGGCCTGCATGGAGGTTTGTCCGGTACTGATAGAGCATATTCCGAAAATTATTGAAATAAAACGGCATAAAGTGCTTGCCGATAATGACATACCGCGTGAACTTAGGATAATATTTGAAAATACGGTTGCGAGCGGGAATCCATACGGCTATAACAGGGATGTCTTGATTCCATGGTTTGACAGCTTAAAGGCTCTTGGCGTCAGGGACATGGCCGAAGATTCTGCCGAGCACCTGTATTTTCCGGGGTCATCTGTTTATTATGACGAAGATGCCCGCCAGAGCGCCCTTGATTTTGCGGGCATAATGAAAAAAGCGGGCAAGACTATCGGCATTTTGGATACGGCAGATTCGGGGGATGTCGCTTTGAGGTGCGGCAATGAGCCGCTTTTTCGCGATATAGCGGCAAGAAATATTGAATTATTCAACAGGTATGGGGTAAAGAAACTAATCTGCGCCTCGCCGCATGATTATAATGTGTTCAAAAAAGAATATGTCGTATTTGCCGAAAATCTTGCTTACAATGTAGAGGTTTTTCAGCATACGCAGGTGATTTTTGAGCTTTTGGAAAACGGCAGTATTGCTTTTGAAAGCGGTTTGAATGAAACAATGGTTTACCATGACCCATGTTTTCTTGGCAGGTACAATGAAATATATGACGAGCCGCGCCGTATCCTTTCTATGATTGAAGGGTTACGCCTTATTGAAATGGAGCGAAATCGCGCTAAAAGTTTTTGCTGCGGTTCAAGCGGCGGTTCTATGTTTTTATCATCGGATGGCTCTGTATCTATGGAAGGCTTTAGGGCAAAAGAGGTGCAGTTTTCGGGCGCCTCAATGGTCTGTGCCGCATGTCCGTTTTGCGGCAAAAATATCCGAAAAGGAATGATTGATATGGGCATAAAAAATATCAGGACGGTCGATATAGCCAGTCTTGTATTTGGGTTATTAAAATGAAAAATACCCCTTGCGGGGGGATTATATTTGGAATAAAACAAAGGAGATGTTTATGCAGAATTATCTATTCTACATCGCTCCCCTTGGTGCGTTGATTGCGCTTTTTTTCGCGCTCTTTTTTTATAAGAGCATGATGAGAGCAGACCAGGGGAATGCGAGGATGGTAGAGATAGCCTCTTATGTAAGAGAAGGGGCTATGGCTTACCTGAAACGCCAGTACAGCGTCGTAACTGTTGTGTTTGCGATATTGTTCGCAATATTTGTGATACTGGCGTTCATGGGGGTGCAAAACCCGTTTGTTCCCCTGGCGTTTCTTACCGGCGGTTTCTTTTCGGGTCTTTGCGGATTTCTTGGAATGAAAACCGCTACGAACGCCTCATCAAGAACGGCACAAGGCGCTTCACAGTCCCTTAACGCGGGACTTAAAGTCGCTTTCAGATCAGGAGCTGTTATGGGGCTCGTTGTTGTTGGTTTCGGCCTTATCGACATAGTTATATGGTATATGGTTCTTAATCATATGTATGATACAAATGCTTTTAATCTAAGCGTAAATCTTATGGATAAAGTCGGCATTGCAGGCGCCTTTGATCCATCCGTTACAACTCAGACGCCATTTGTGCAGGCTAAATTAGTTGAGATAACTACAACGATGCTTACATTTGGAATGGGCGCTTCAACACAGGCTCTCTTTGCCCGTGTCGGCGGCGGAATTTACACCAAGGCCGCTGATGTCGGCGCCGACCTCGTAGGTAAAGTCGAAGCCGGTATACCTGAAGATGATCCAAGAAACCCGGCCACCATTGCAGATAATGTCGGCGACAATGTAGGCGACGTTGCAGGAATGGGAGCAGACCTTTATGAGTCATACTGCGGTGCAATTCTTTCTACGGCTGCGCTCGGCGCTGCGCTTCCTGTAGCCGCAAACTTGAGCGGAGCAGATATTGCCATGCCGGTTATGGCTCCGATGATAGTAGCCGGAATAGGAATAATACTTTCGGTTATAGGTATATTTGCGGTAAGGACAAAGGAAGATTCGTCGATGAAGAGCCTGCTTCGCGCTCTCAATACCGGCGTTGTGTTAAGCTCGGCTTTGATTCTTGTAGCTCTTATATTATTGGCCTACTTTGGAGTAATAGGTTGGGGAATATGCGGAGCGGTCACGGCAGGTATGATTGCCGGCGTTATAATAGGCCAATCA
>Ga0099364_10007584_pt1 | contig 15450 bp, 14 predicted proteins | sample TergutTh196P3_FD_73070 | JGI IMG/M metagenome (GOLD analysis project Ga0099364, IMG submission 73070) | Microcerotermes parvus P3 segment gut microbial communities from Pointe-Noire, Republic of the Congo - Th196 P3 | ecosystem: Host-associated > Arthropoda: Insects > Digestive system > Gut ... | reverse complement strand
GTCCTTTCCGCCAGTTCTCCGAAGGCGTCCGCCTGCTCGAAGGGGTCGCCTCCCGAGAGTGTGATACCGTCCAGCAGGGGATTTTGTTCCATTTGCCTTAAAATATTTTCGACCTCTATCAACGTTCCGCCTTCGAAGGGATGCGTCTGCGGATTGTGGCAGCCTGGACATCGGCGGTGGCAGCCCTGCGCGAAGACGACAAACCGAATCCCCGGCCCGTCGGAAAAGGACTCCGGCACGATACCGGCCGCGCGTATCAGCATGACTCCGTTTCCTTCATTCCGCGCCGCCCGTATGTTTCACCCTGTCCCGCTCCTCAGCCTTTTTGGCGTCGTTGAAACGATCCAGGGCGCCCACCAGATAACCCGTGATTCGCCGGATACGCTCAAATTTTACGTGATCCTCATGACGTCCGCAGAGAGGGCACATGTCCCTGATGACGCCCGTGTAGCCGCACACCGGATCCCGGTCCAACGGATGGTTGATGGAACCGTATCCCACTCCCGCCTCTTTCATTGCCCTGATGATCTTTTCGAACGCCTGAAGATTGAGCAGGGGGTCGCCGTCCATCTCGACGTAAGTAATGTGGCCCGCGTTGGTCAGCTCGTGGTAGGGGGCCTCCAGGCGGATCTTGTCATACGCTCCGATCTTGAAGTGTACGGGAATGTGAAAGCTGTTCGTGTAATATTCCCGGTCGGTCACGCCCTCCACACTGCCGAAGAACTTCCGGTCCATTTTTACGAAACGTCCGGCCGTTCCCTCGGCGGGAGTCGCCAGCAGGGTGAAGTTCATTTCATGCAGCAGGCTCGCTTCGTCCATTCGGCGCCTCATGTGCGCGACGATCTCCAGGCCGAGATTCTGCGCTTCTTCAGATTCTCCGTGATGGCCTCCCATAAGAGCTTTCAGGCACTCCGCCAAACCTATGAACCCCATCGACAGCGTGCCGTGACGCAGTACTTCGCTGATTTCGTCATCCGGTCCCAACTTTTCCGAGTCCATCCAGACTCCCTGTCCCATCAGGAACGGGAAGTTCTTAACTTTTTTATTCGCCTGGATTTTGAAACGTTCCAACAATTGGTCGATCACCAGATTGATCAGCGCGTCGAGCAGGCGGAAAAATTCAGCCCGATTACCTTCGCTCCTCATCGCAAGGCGAGGCAGGTTTACGGTTGTGAAACTCAGGTTTCCGCGCCCGGTCACAATCTCCCGCGTCTTGTCGGCAGCGTTGCCGATCACGCGGGTGCGGCAGCCCATGTAGGCAACCTCCGTCTCCGGGCGGCCGGGACGGTAATATTTCAGGTTGAACGGCGCGTCGAGGAAAGCGAAGTTCGGGAAGAGGCGCTTCGCGCTGACTCGACAGGCGAGCTGAAACAGATCGTAGTTTGGGTCGCCTGGACTGTAATTTACGCCCTCCTTCACCTTGAAGATGCTTATGGGAAAGATTGGAGTCTCGCCGCTGCCCAACCCGACCTCGGTCGCGAGCAGCAGATTTTTTATGACGCAGCGGCCTTCCGGCGATGTGTCCGTGCCGTAGTTGAGAGAGCTGAAGGGAATCTGAGCCCCGGCCCTGCTGTGCATGGTGTTCAGGTTGTGGACCAGCGCTTCCATTGCCTGATACGCCGCCCTGTCGGTCTCGCGCTCCGCTTCCTCCCGCGCGAACATTTCGGCCTTTTCCTGCGCCGCGGGATCGCCGGGGTCGATCAGTTTCGAGGCTTTTTCGAGATTCTGCCGGTAGAGCTTATCATAAGTTTTTCGGACGCCGGGGGCCATCGCGTAGTCAAAGTCAGCGACGCTCTGTCCTCCATGCTGGTCGTTCTGGTTCGCCTGAATGACGATGCAGGCCAGCGCCGCGTAGCTGCGGATATCGTTTGGTTCCCTGAGGCTGCCGTGCCCCGTGCCGAAACCGTTCTCGAAAAGGACCGTTAGGTCGATCTGACAGCAGGTTGTTGTCAGGGTCAGAAAGTCCATGTCGTGGATGTGTATGTCGCCCTCTTTATGCGCCGTCGCGTGCTCCGGTCTCAGAACGAAAATTTCGTTGAAATACTTCGCCCCTTCCGAGCCATAGCGCAGCATAGTCCCCATGGCGGTATCGCCGTCGATGTTGGCGTTTTCGCGTTTCAGGTCGCTGTCCTGAGCCGCACGGAAGGTGAGGTCGCCATAAATTTCCATCAGGCGATTGCGCATGTCGCGGACGCGGCTGCGCTGTGCCCGGTAGAGTATATAGGCTTTGGCGGTTTCGATGTACCCTTCTTCGATCAGGACCCGCTCCACGATATCCTGAATTTCCTCGACCTGGGGCGGGTATTCCCGCGCCTCATCGCCGACAAGCAAATCAGGCATGACATGCGAAACACACGCCCTGCGAGGAGTTTTTTCAAGCCGCATAACAACTTTCTCTGCCAGAGCCGGAGCGAGGACAAGCGCTGAAAGCGACTGCGGCGAACGTGAAATATCCACTTCCCCGGCAGCGTATAACGCCTTGAAAATCGCGTTTGAAATTTTTTCAATGTTGAAGGGAATTTGGCGGCCGTCACGCTTTTCAATTTTCGTTATCATTTTCGCTACCTCCACGTTACCGCGCCGTCTTCTTCAAAAAAAAACGGAGAAGCCGAAATCATGGCTTCCCCGCATACACATACGTTATCAATGCATATTGTCGAAAAGCCTTCCCGCGCCCGCGCGCATAAAAGACAAGAAAGTTCCGTTCGGTCTCCTGACTCCCGTTCGCCCTACTCCCGCGTCTTCCCATTCTTTCGAACAGTGACTGATTGCGGTTTCGTCCCGGTTACAGTGGCGGGGCCGCTCCGGATTTTCACCGGATTCCCAAAAGCCGGAAATTTTTCTTATTTTCAATCTCACGTGATTTTATCAACGCCGCGAGATTTTGTCCAGAAGAAAATTTTTCACGCCGCCTCCCGCGTTGACAGTGTTTTTGATAAATGATATTGTTTTAGAGGTTGGAAAAAAATTAATACGGTTTGCGATGTTATGGAAACAGGTGAAAATCCTGTACGGTCTCGCCGCTGTAAGAGATGAGTTTTCGGCCGGCCGGCTTTTGATGAAAAGCCGGCTGTGCCACTGGGAAACCGGGAAGGCTGCCGAAAGCAATGAAGCTCAAGTCAGAAGACGGGCATCGTGAGCGACTGAAGACGATTCAGCGAGTAACTGGATGTCCAGGGTTTGTTTCCGCAAGATAAGGGAACGAGTTTCAAGGGACCTCCTAAAAGAGGTCCCTTTTTAATAGGGGATTTGATGATGAGGCAAAGCGTAGGAAAAATAATAAAAATTATTACCGTGATAGTGTTTTGCGTGGCGTACCTCGCGCCGTCCCTCGCATTTGCGGCGCTTCCGGAGCGTATATTGTCGATTACTCCGGCGGGGACCGAAATTTTATTCGACCTTGGCCTTGGCGGCCGAGTGATCGGCGTGACGAGGTACTGCAGTTGGCCGCCCGAGGCCCAAACATTGCCGAGCTTGGGAGACATGATGCACGTCAACCTGGAAGTGCTGATGGGACTTGAGCCGGATCTCATTCTGGTGTCCAACATGAATTACCAGGCCGGAGAGCAGGCCGAGGCTCTGGGGTATCGTACCGTTACCGTGTACCAGGACGATTTCGAACAAATCTGCGATTCGATACTGCGAGTCGGGCGTGAGTGCGGGATTGAGGAGAAGGCAGTGTTACGAGTCGAACAACTGAGAGCAGAGGTTCGGGAAAAAACGCTTTCTCCCGGCGCAAACCCTTCCAGGGTTCTCATCGCCGTCGGCCGGGATCCGTCTGAAGAAACTTTGAGACGGATTCACGTCGCGGGACCCAGGTCGTTCTACGACGACCTGCTGACCAGGGCCGGGGCGGTGAACGCCTACACAGGGGACGCCGCGTACTCTCAAATATCACGGGAGGGATTGCTGAGGCTCGATCCCGATGTGATCATCGAATTGACAGGCACGCACGGCATGGAAGTTCCGACGGACCGAATAGCTTCCCAGTGGGACGCCGTGCCCGAACTTCGCGCCGTACAAAACGGCCGCGTATCCGTCATAAGGGGAGATTTTACGCTCAGGGCCGGTCCGCGCTATCCGCTGATTCTGGATGCGTTCATAAAAGTCATACGCGACGGCGCGCGCGAAATTTCCCATGATTGAAGTATCCGGACTGTCGATATCCCTCGGCGGTAAAACGATCCTGCGCGATGTCTCCTTCGAAACGAAAAGCGGAGATTTTTTTTGCGTGATCGGAAAAAACGGCGCCGGCAAGAGCACGCTCTTCAAGTGCCTGTGCGGGCTGCATAAAAATTTTCATGGAACCGTAAAACTTGCCGGAAAAGCGTATCGGGAGATGAGCGCGCGCGAACGGGCAAGGATCCTCGCCTACGTGCCGCAGAGCGTGCCGCCGGATATGCCCTACACTGTCCGCGAATTTATGGATATGTCCCGCTATCCGTGGCGGGGTGTGAGTTCCCCGCGCGACGATGAACAGGCCGTCGCCGAAGCTGTTTCGCTCGCGGGAATTGGAGAATTCGCCTCACGCAGGATGCGCGACCTCTCGGGAGGAGAGCGGCAGAAGGTGATGATCGCCGCCGCCATCGCGCAGGGATCGGAGGCGATATTGATGGATGAGCCCACCACGTTCCTCGACTACGCGCACCGGATGGAGGCTATGGAACTGGTGACGCGCGTCAACAGGGATAGAAAAATCACGATGCTGGTCATCACGCACGACATCAACCTGGCTGTGAGAATCTCGGATAAGGCGCTGGCTCTGTCGGAAGGGCGCGTTGAATGGGCCGGAACTCCAAGCGAATTGCAGGAGCCCGGTTTGCTGCGTTCAATCTTCGGAGTTACATTCGGGCGCTATTTCTCCGGGCCAGACGATGCCTATCCCTTATTGTCGCCAATGTTAAATTGACTGATTCGAGGCAAGGGACCGAAGGACAATGAAGCGCGGACGAATCATTTTATTTTTAGCGGTTTCGCTTGCCGCGCTTGTTATCTGCCCTTGGATCGGCGTCCGCAATATATCGCCTTTCGACCTGATGGGCGATGGAAACAGCCTGGAGGCAAGGATTTTCTGGCAGCTTCGCTTGCCGCGCGTTCTTATGGCTTGGAGCGCGGGGGCCACGTTCGGCGTATGCGGCATGGTGTTTCAAGCTATGTTTCGCAACCCACTGGCCGAACCCTCGTTATTGGGCGTTTCGTCCGGAGCGGCGCTTGGGGCCGCTGTCGCCATACACCTGGGTTTCGCGGGAAGCCGGTCGGCGGCTGTAACTCTGCCGATAAGCGCGTTTTTGGGAGCGATGGCGTCGATTGCCATTATCTCAGCCTTCGCTCAGCTCGTGCGCAGCGCGAAGGACGCCACTCTTCTTCTCGCGGGCGTCGCGATAAGCGCGCTGTTTTCCAGCTTAATTATGGTGCTTCAATACACTGGCAACGCTTCGGAGGCATACAGACTTCTTTCGTGGACAATGGGAGGGATAAACGTGGTTGGAACCAGGGAGGGACTTCAGGCGATACCTTCGCTCGTCATAGCGGTCGCCTTGTCGATGCGCTACTCCACGGAGATGGATCTCATAACGTTCGGTGACGAGATAGCCTCTTCGAGAGGCGTGGAGCTGGAACGGACAAGGTGGATCATGTTCGTCGGAATCTCCGTGGCCATAGCGATAGTGGTTGCGAACTGCGGGCCTGTGGCGTTTCTTGGACTCATCGCTCCTCACGTGGCGCGCCGCGCCGCCGGTCAGCGTCATTTCCAGCTCACCATACTGACGGCCTTCGTCGGAGGCGCCGCGCTTCTCATTTGCGACACGGCGGCAAGAACTTTGTGGGCTCCGGCAGACCTGCCGGTAGGCATCGTCGTCTCGTTTCTCGGGGCGCCGTTCTTCTTATGGCTGCTCTTTGTTGAAATGAGGTGTATCCGGTGATTTTCGATCAATTTTTGGAGTACATGGAGATGGGTGGTTCGATAATGTGGATCATCCTTGCGCTTTCCGTTTTAGCAATAACGATTGTCATAGAAAGGATAATTTTTTTCGCCTTTTCCTCGGCCAGCCTCAAAAAACTGGAGGCTGCTTTTAACGAATCCATCTCGAAAGACGGCGTACCCAGCCTTGCCGCGCCTGGAAGAACACCGCTTCATCGCCTTTTTTTTGCGGCGTGCGAGTGTTGGGAGCTGAATGATGAAACGCTGGAAGCCAAGCTGCAAAGAGAGATGCGGGGAGATCTGTACAGATGGGAGAGGCGCTTACCTCTGCTGGAGGCAATAGCTCGGGTTGCCCCTCTTCTTGGCCTGCTCGGAACCGTTCTCGGTATGGTAGAGATGTTCAGCTCCATGAGCGTCGGGGGCGGCATAAACGCTCGCGCCGTGACCGACGGCATCTGGAAGGCGCTTCTCACCACCGTGGCCGGCTTGTCCGTGGCCATACCGGTGTCGCTGGCGCACAGCTTTTTACTGGGGATAGTCGATAAACAGGAGGAAATTCTGGAACGCGGAGCGGGTTTCATTATGGACAAGCGGGCGAAAGACCAATGAACTCGGGCCGGAGAGGCGGACGCAGATCAATCAACTTGGACATCACCCCTTTGATCGACGTCCTGTTCATGTTTATTATTTTCTTCGTTCTTACAGCCGCGTTCGTGCAAGGATCGGCGGATGTCGTCCTGCCCAGGGGAGAGCCTCCCGCGTTGTCGGAAAAACAACCGATTGTGCTGACGATCACAAAAGATTCCGAAATTCTCTGGGCAGGGGAAAAATTGTCCGTCGACGACCTCATTCCCCGCATAGCCGCCGCAGTAGCGGAAGATTCGGATATCCTTATCGCCGGCGACAGGGACGCGCGCTACGGCGATGTGGCGGAGTTGATGGATATTCTCCGTAGTCAAGGCGTGGAGAGCGTGGGGCTTGCGTTCGAGGGCGGCAATTGAGACGTTTCGCGTTCGCGCTGTCCCTCAGCCTTATCATACATGCGGCACTGTTGCTGCTTTTGCCGGAAAACAGATCAGAACCGGTCCCGCGCGAGGTAATGCGAGTTTCTCTTGCCGGATTGCCGAGGGACGGAGCCGGCGGGGAAGGAAATGGAGACGAGCTCGCTGCTTCCCAAAACGACACCGAGGCTCCACAGTCTACTCAAACTCAACCGATAGAACAGACCGCCGCGCCTGAATCTACCTCTGCTCCTGCGCCTGAACCTGCGACTTATCCTATACCTGAACCAACACCTGCACTTGCGCCTGTCCCTGAACCTACGCCCGAGCCGATGCCTATGCTGGAGCCTGAACCAGAATCGACGCTCGAACCAGAACCTGTTCTTGTCCCTAAACCTGCGACTGAACCTGCGCCTAAAACAAACGAAACGCTTTCGCAAAACATACCAAATCAAACGGTGGAAAGAGGCGCTCCCCCTTCCATCCATTCGGGTAATGCTCAACAGGGTAACGCCTTGGAAGCCGCGTCGACTTTCACGCCGAACCTTAGCGGCAGCGGCTCGAATGAGAACGTCGTCATTGACGCGTCCCGCCTTAGAGTGACGAAAAGGATTCCCGCGGAATACCCGATGATAAGCCGTAGAAGGAGAGACCAGGGAACAGTGGTTCTCATTCTGGACATACGCTCCGGGCGCGTTACGAAAGCTGAAATCGAGAAAAGCAGCGGACACTCCGCTCTTGACGAGTCGGCAAAAAAAGCCGTTTCCGCTTGGGAATTCGATACCTCAGGCTTCGAAGAACCTCTTTCCGCCCGCATATCATTTGTCTTTTCATTGACCCAAACTCATTAAATTATAGCAATTTCGCAAATCGTGTACTATGGCATTATTCTATAAACATCGTCAAACACTATAACTACAAGCGTACACATGAGATGAAACTGCTATAAAAAATTATTTTTTGCAGAGGGAAGGTGATGTGTGGCGGGAGGAAAATTTTCTGCGTGAGTTGACGAAGAAATAAACTCCACTTGGATTTTTTAGAGGCGCCCTTTTGTAGTTTTTCCCCTTCAATTTATCTTTTACATCGCGAAAGTCAAAAAAACAAACAGCTTTGAAGCAATCTCCCCTACTTCGCGCTCAAGTCCTGCGGACGAAGCCAGGCGTGCGCGCGCTTCCGGTTCCGATCGCGCGAAAGCGTCCGCGGAGGACAGGCAGGCGAACCTGATTATGTCCAAAGCTTCCGGCGACACCGCCTTGAAGTTTGAACGACACGCACCGCATAAGAAGCCCGATTCCGTCACCGCCGCCACCTCCCTCAGCACAAGGGGCGAGCCGCACTCCGGGCAGTTGTCGAGCGACGGCGCCACGCCCCAGATATTCCCCCACCTCCACGCGAATCTGACATTCAAAAGCGTGGAGCTGAGTCCCTTCGACAGATTTGTCATGCTTCCCCAAAATAGTGAAAGCACTCCGTTATTTTCATACCCTAAGGGAAGTCGCGCGCCGAGTTCCCTGCACCATCCCGCCGCGCACAGGAGGGATTTCTTAGAGCCACGCACCGGCAGGAAATCCTCGGCAACGTCAACGCTCTTGAGATAGAGCCTTTTCGGCCCCTGATAAAGTATAAAACGTCCCCATGTCATTGGCTCCGTCGCGCCGCCGAACCTGCTTCTCGGCCCCGGCGCACCCGCCCACAGCGCTCCCATATCGCGCAAAAAAAGCAGACAGTCGCCCGATTTGGGCGACGTCTCCCTCCTTCGCAGAACGACTCCATCCGCATGGTAATTCCCCTGCGGAAGAATATCGGCGAGGGGAATTACCTTCGATAACCCGCCCTTTGTATTTCCGCTATTGATTTTCTCCATCCGGGTTTGACCTTCACCCACAAATCCAGAGTCACCGGATATCCGAAACGGCGCTCCATTTCGGCCCGCGCCCCGGCCTTTATCTGCTTCAGCTTAGTACCGCGTTCGCCGATCAGTATGCCCTTCTGCCCTGACCGCTCCACTATTACGTCGGCCCTGATCATGGCTCTTTTCAGGTCGGGATATTCGTCGGGGCTCCTGAATTCCTCCACTTTCACCGCGACGCTGTGAGGGACCTCCTGCTCGGTGCAAAGGAGTATCCGCTCGCGTATTATCTCCTCCGCGAGGAATCTCTCCGTCGTGTCCATCAGCACATCGCCGGGATATATTGGAGCGCCCTCGGGCACGCGGTTCGCGAGTTCGTCCCTCAGCGTCTCCATATTTGTTCCATAGAGAGCCGAAACAGGGACCACCGCGGCGGGATGTATCCGCTCCTGGAGGGGTTCCAGCCATCGCCAGAAATCCTCTCCCCTGCTATCCGGGGAGGACAGCTTGTCTATTTTATTGGCAGCTAATACCACCGGGAGTCCGGCGTGTTCCATGCGGGCGCATACCCGCTCGCCGTTCTCCCCCAGGGGACGTCCCGCCTCCAGGACGAGACACGCCACGTCGGCCGACTCCAGCGCCGACTCTATCTCCCGCGTCATGAACTCCCCAAGGGCAAATCGGGGTTTGTGAATCCCCGGCGTGTCCACAATCACCAACTGGCAATCGCCGGTTGTGAGAACGCACCGCACAGCGTTCCTCGTGGTCTGCGGCTTGTCTGAAACGGCGGCCGCGTGCTCCCCGAGCATCGCGTTTATTATGGATGACTTCCCGACGTTCGGCGCTCCTACGAGAGCCACGAAACCCGCGCGGAAGGGTTTGCCTTCACTCATCGGCGTCTGTCCCGGGCGCGTCGTCCTCCGCCTGCATCTCCATTCTGACCTGGAGTATCCTGTGCTCCGCCACCTCTACCGCCATTAATTTCCAAGGACCATAATCGACAACCTCCCCCTCCTCGGGGAAGTTGCCCTTTAAGGACAGCAGCATACCGGCCACAGTGTCCACATCCTCGAACTCGAACGGATATGACAGCGTCTCCGACAGTTCGTCGAGGTTGACGTAACCCTGCACAAGATAAACGCCGGGTTGTTCCTCCATCACATCCGGCATCTCGTCGTCGAACTCGTCCTGTATGTCGCCCACTATCTCCTCCAGCAAATCCTCAAGCGTGACCAGCCCGGCTGTGCCGCCGTACTCGTCCACCACTATTGCTATGTGCATCTTTGCTTTTTTCATCAGGTCGAACGCTTCGTCCGTCTTCACCGTCTCAGGGATAAACAGCGGCTTTCTATGAAAGCTTGCCACAACGTCCGAAAGCGCGCCGCGAGAAAGCGGTTCGAGCAGATCCTTGGCGTAGAGGATTCCCGTTATTTTGTCCAGTTCCTTCTCGTATACCGGTATGCGGGAGTGCCCGCTTTCCCTGAACATTGCCGAGGCCACCGCGACGGTCGTGTCCGACGACAAGGCCTCCATATCCGTACGGGCCACCATCACCTCGGAGACTCTCGTTTCCTCGAAGGCGATGACTCCGCTTATCATCTTGCGTTCGTCCTCCTCTATCGCGCCGAACTCCTCGCTCTCGCTGACGATGACCTCCAGGTCCTCACGCGAAACAAAGGAGTTGTAAGTGTCGAGATTCAGCCCCAGCCTCCTCCCCACGAAGGCAATGCACTTCTGGACGACGGAGATGAGCGGCCACAGTACGATATTGAAAAATCGGAGCGGGGTGAGGGAGTAAAACAATACGAAATCTTTGTGGGCTATCGCGATATTCTTCGGCAATATCTCACAAAAAACCACAACCAAGGCGGTTATGACCACGACCGCAAGCACCGGTCCTTTGCCGAATCCAAAAATCTTTGAAAACATGACCGTGGCAACGGAACTCGCCGCGATATTGACTATGTTATTACCCACCAAGGTAACTGATAGAGCTCGCCGCATATTTGCCGAAAGCCAGGCAAAACCCTTTTTCTTGTCCGGATGCGCGTTCTCAAGAACCTTCAGCTTTGCTTTCCCTGCCGCCGTTATCGCCGTCTCAGCCGAACTGAAAAAAAACGAAAAGATCAACAACAACAGAAGCAGGCTAATACTGCCAACTATGTCGGAACTCAATCCACCATCAATCCTCCCTAACGTTTCGCTCGTAATTCGCCACAATACTTTCCTGGAGCTCCCACATCAAACGCTTGCGCTCCTCAGTATCGTGGTCATACCCAACGAGATGCAGCACGCCATGAACCACAATTCTCGCCATTTCGTAATTATATCCTATATTTTCTCTCGCGGCATTCGCGCGGACAAAATCAGGCGATATTACCACATCCCCAAGCGGCAATTCCTCCCAATTCAATGGGGGAACAAAATGCCCGTCCTCCTCCCATAATGGAAACGACAAAACGTCCGTAGCCTCGTCAAAACCCCGGTATCGCGCGTTCAGTTCCCGCATCTCATCGTTGGACACACAGGTTACTGACACACGCGCGCTCGCGCTTACATCACCCAACAGGCGCGGGAGCGAGCGCTCGATTTCACTGGAGAGCGATTCGATCCGCAAGGGGAACGGCTGGGACGTTTCTGAAATATCCAACCTGAAATTCACAGCCGGCAAAACAACTCGTTCACGAGCCGGACGCCTCTTTATGAGTCTCCGTGGCCGCCGTGCTTTCAGCCGCCGCGGCATTATCCTCGTCGTGCTGCATGAGCTTTATCTCGCGGGTGTGATACATCGACATCATAGCGTCTACCATCGCGTTCTTTATGGCGTTGATATCTTTAAGGGTAAAATCCACGTTTACGAACTGCCCGCTCATGATCTTGGAGTTAATTACATCCCCTATCAGGCGTTCCATGTCGGTCCGCCCGGAGAGCGGATTTTTCAGACTCAACAGGGCCGCGTTAGCCGAGTCCGCAAGCATCAATAGCGCCGTCTCGGGGCTCTGCGGCGCCGGGCCATGATAACGATAGTCGTCTTTGTCAACCGAGCTTCCGTCGCCGCCGAGATCCTTGTTCACCGCGACTGCTTTCAGATAGAAGTAGTTCAAAAATGTCGTCCCGTGGTGCTCGATTATGAAGTCCTTTATTCTTCTGGGAAGTTTGTACTCATCCGCCAGTTTTAACCCGTCGGATACATGGCTCAGTATCATCCGGGCGGAATCTTCCGGCGCGAGCCTGTCGTGAATATTGTCCCCAAACGACTGATTTTCCACAAAGTAGTGCGGCCTTTTCAGTTTGCCGATGTCGTGATAACACGCCCCCGCCTTGATCAGAAGCCCGTTCATTTCCAGCCTGTCCGCCGCGGCCTCGGCAAGCGCGCCAACCGTCAAAGTATGGTGATAAGTGCCCGGAGCTTCAAGCTGCAGGCGTTTCATGAGCGGCCGGGACGGATGGCTCAATTCAATGAGGCGCAGCGGCGATAATATGTCAAACATATATTCCCAAAGCGAGATGAACGCCACCACGACGCTGCTCCACCCCACGACCAGCAATATGCTGAGAAAGACGTTAAACAGTATATTCTCGGCCGGCATTAAGGATCTGAAACTCCATTGCGCTAAGAATGACGTGAACGGCGGGGGCAAGCCGAGTCCCCACCTGACAAAAAAAGACGTAACCGAGAGGCATATTCCGAGGCTGAACACATTAGCCCAAATCTTGATCCTGCTCGACGCTTCCTTGATAAAGAAAAAGCTCGAACCGGCCGCAACTTCGCAGATAATACAACCGACGGCGATCATCGCGTTCATGCCCGGGAAGGCCATAATGTACCCGATGAGCCCGCCGACGAGCACCACGTGAAAAGCGAACATCTTGGGCATGGTCAGGAACATCCACCCCGCCAGAGTCAATATAGCCATCGAGTCGTAATCCCATCTGGAAGGAATACTTTGGGCGATCCAATAAATAATGACCATTACCAAAACGTAGACCCATTCACTGCGAGACAGAGGCACCTCCTGATTCAGTCCATTCCAGATGAACCACATCGAACACGCGAATGTCACAATTACCACGAACCCAAGGTGTTTCCAAGGTATCGCGGCGTCCGGGTATCCGTTCTCGCGCAGCAGAACGGCCATCTCCTGCGTCACCACCTGACCCTGCTGAACCAGCGTATGGCCTGTCTGTATATCCCTTATGAACGACGGTATATGCGCGGCCAGGTCCTCGCGGAGGCGGTCCGCCATCTCGTTGTCATCAATCACGGTGGGAACGAGAAGGGTATCCAGAAGCTGGAAGACTACATTAAGGTCGGCTTGCGGCAGTTCAACATTTCTCAGGTTGTCCCATATCATGGTCCTCTGTTCGGACCTTGTCGCGGACTTATCATAATTTCTCTCCGCTATCTCGACCACGATATTTATCACCGCCGCCCGGACATCGTCCGGCATTTCGTTCACAATCTCTTCAAGGCGGAGCGGCGCGAAGCTCAGGTCGCCTTCGTTTTTCAAGTCGGCGATTCGGTCGATGACCAACTGAGTGGAACGTCTATTCCGTACTCGCACATTTACTATCTGATCCGCCGCCTGGCGCCGCGCTTCGCTCGTCAGGTCCCTGTCCATAAAGCGCGTTGTCACACGAGCGGTATATGTGCGCGGTGACGGGAACCCTACCATATAATTTTCGCTGGTGTCGATGAAATACCAGCGCGATACCACTATAACAACGGCGAACAACACCAGGACAAGCCTTATCATTAAAAAAAAGGCGAACGAATTACCGTCTCGCGCCAACTCGCCGCGCCAGCGATCGGGAGGAGGAACCCGCTTATGAGACGAGCGCCTGCGAAGCCTCAGCATCTCTATCGTGCTCTTCGTATGCCCGTACGATTCTCTGAACTATATCGTGTCTCACAACATCATGATTTGAGAGCTCGCAAAAGGCGACGCCCTTCACTCCCTTCAAAATATCCCTGACGGAGCGAAGGCCCGATTCCTTCCCACGCGGCAGATCCACCTGCGTTACGTCGCCGGTTATCACTGCCTTTGAACCCAACCCGAGGCGCGTTAGAAGCATTTTCATCTGCTCGCGGGTCGTGTTTTGCGCCTCATCCAGAATTATGAAGCTGCTGTTGAGGGTTCTCCCGCGCATATAGGCCAGAGGCGCGATTTCAATCATGCCCTTCTCTATGTAACGGCTGAATCTGTCTGGGGGAAGCAGATCATAAAATGCGTCGTAGAGCGGCCTTAAATATGGCTCAATCTTCTCCATCAAATCGCCCGGGAGATAGCCGAGGCGTTCGCCCGCCTCCACAACAGGACGCACGAGGACGATCCTCGTTATCTTCGCCGCCTTGAACGCCGCCACGGCCATAGCGACGGCCAGATATGTTTTGCCCGTTCCGGCCGGTCCGATGGCGAAAACCACGTCGTTCTTATCTATAGCGTCGACGTAAGCCCATTGTCCCGGCGTGTAGGGACGCACCTGCCTCCCTCGATTCGTTACGCACACAGTTCTCTCCGCGAAAGACATCATATCCGGCTTATCACCGGCCATTACCATGTCGAGCGCGCACCGCACCTCTGCGCTCGTCGGCCGCAAGCCTTGCGCCGTCATCTCCGCAAATTGGCCGAGAAGACCGGCAATTCCCTCCGCCAGCCCCGTGCCGTCGTCAGGGACGTGAATTTCCGTTCCACGTGCGGATAGCTTCAAGCCAACGCGCTCCTCCACCGCCGACAAAATCTCATCTCGCGAGCCGAGGAGCCTCGACAGCAAGTCCTCCGAAGATACAGTCACCGTCAGTGTCGCGCACATAGGCTTACGCCCGCACTACCTCCTTGACTTCGGGAACGTAGCGCTGAACCACGCCCTCAACCATGTTGCGAAGCGTTGCGGCAGCGCCGGGACATCCGCTGCAAGCGCCGTGCAGTTCGACCTTCAGCACCCCGCTTGCCTCGTCAAAACCCATAAATTCAATACCGCCGCCGTGTGACTCTATTACCGGGCGAACGTTCGTCTCCAGAACTTCGGCAATTTTCTCAGCAGTTGTCGCCATATCAAATTCCTCCCTGAGTGTGTTCAAAATTTTTCGCAGCTTGCCACAAGACTTCGAGTTCATCCAGCGGCATATTTTCCATCATACCATTTTCTTTCGACACAAGCGCTTCCATCTGCCTGAAACGCGATATGAATTTCTCATTTGCCCCCTGCAACGCGCTTTCCGGGTCTATCTCCAGATGACGCGCCATGTTAGTCATAGCGAACAGCAGATCTCCAAACTCCTCTCTGATCGCGTCCGCGTCGGAAGCGATTATCTCCGTCCTTAACTCGTCCAGTTCCTCCAACACCTTGGCGCGAACGGAGTCCACGTCGCCAAATTTCCAGTCAAAACCCTTTTTTGCCGCTCTCTCCGACACCCGGAGCGCCCGAAGCAGCGCGGAAAGCCCGCGAGGGACGCCGGCCATCGCCGAATCGTCCTCGTTGCGCCTATGCCGTTCGTCGGACTTGATCATCTCCCAGTTGCGGCTGACTTCTGAAGCGCCGCTCACCGCAACGTCCCCAAAGACGTGAGGGTGACGCTTTATCAATTTATCGCAGATTGCGCGGCATACGTCCAGTATGTCGAACAGCCCTCCATCGGCGGCTACCGCGGCTACAAAAACCACCTGAAGCAGAAG
>Ga0099364_10007583_pt1 | contig 15452 bp, 19 predicted proteins | sample TergutTh196P3_FD_73070 | JGI IMG/M metagenome (GOLD analysis project Ga0099364, IMG submission 73070) | Microcerotermes parvus P3 segment gut microbial communities from Pointe-Noire, Republic of the Congo - Th196 P3 | ecosystem: Host-associated > Arthropoda: Insects > Digestive system > Gut ... | reverse complement strand
GCCCAATGGAATATTGTTTCGCAGTGGTACAGCACAAACTATCTGGAAACCTATTTGATAAATGCAAAAGTACCGACCCAAACCAGATACGCAAAGCTCAGTGCGACTTTTTCTAGCAACAATACCAGAATGACCGTTGCCTATTATGGAGTGCCGACAACACAACATGGAGAAACTTGGTATAATCCCGAGTTTACAAGTGTAAGTGCAGCGAGGTCTGAGACACGGCTTGATCCCGATACCGTTACATTAAGGCGGTGATTGGCCGTAAGAACAAGCCAGTCGATCAACGAATTACACGAAAGCCGCCGGGCGCGTTAGCGCCAATTTAATCCTTCCTTTCGGCTCGTCGACCGAAGGGAGACATTATTATTAATTCGGGAACATTAGTGATATTCGTTGATCTTCTTGGCGTGAGGAATTTGAAATAAGCCTATTGGGGATAGGCTTTTAATTTATTTTTTAGGAGTAATGACATGAAAAAGAAAATCGGCTTACTCGCATTTGTCTGTTTCTTTGTTTTTGGTTTGATTTTTGTTGGAGTGCTAACAACACAGGAAGCAGCGGCTGGCCTTCCTCGTAACGGTACATATACCTTTTTCCCGCGGCCGCAAGCACACCGAGGAGGAGTAGATACAAACCTTTATCTGCACAAAATTGTTGTGCGTTCTGGTTACTTTTCCATGTTCTTTACCGGAAGCCCTGTTGGAAGCGGCGGAGACGGTAATTATCATGGTATTTGGAATAACCAAAGGCTTACAAATCTTGATAATCCTTCACAAGGGTGGGAAGCTGTAAACAGAGGTGAAGACGATGATGCCGGAGGAACGGGTGGTTTTTTTCTTACCTTTCAGGGTGTTGTCGGAACAAGATTCTCTCTTACAGGAAATGATAATCCGCCAACAACTTTCGATGAGATCATTCTTGGCGAACCGGATAGATAAGAACAAATAAGCAGTAAAGACTCACTTGAAGTCGCAATTTGCGGCTTCAAGAATGCCTAAGGAGGGCAAACATGAAAAGGTTTTTTTCAATCGGATTAATCAGCATAATGCTGATTATTGGGCTGGCAGTTATAAGCTGCGGCGGGGGAAACAGTCCGTCGGCTGTTGCCAGGCAATTTTATGCTGCTGCTGAAAAAGAAAACTTTAAGGCAATGACCGATTTAATGGAGCCGGAATCTGCAGAATTAATGAACGCTCTTGCAGAAAAAATGGAAGGATCCGCTGGTGAAGAAGGGGGCATGGGAGCTACCGTAAAAGAAAAAGGCGGCATAGTAAATGCAGAAGAAACCATAGACGGCGACACTGCAACTGTCAGACTTACCTTCAAGGACGAATCCACAGAGGATCTTAAACTGGTAAGAATAAACGGAAAATGGAAGGTTACCCTGGCTAAATGATCAAAATGCATAATAGAAAGTATTATGCGGCGGCAGGTGTTATTATATTTGCAATATCGCTTATTGCGCTGATTGCTTATATTATAGCACCCCGGGGCCGCCCTGTTCCGCTGCCGGACACAGAAATGCTTTTTTCGGTCGTACAGGACGGTGACATCATCTGCCGTCTTGGCGATAGATTTTGGTCTACATATTTTAAGGATGTATCTCCGGAAGACAAACGGTTTTCTCATATAGGAATAATACGCATTAGCAATGGTGTTATTACTGTTATACATGCAGAGGGGGATACCGGTCATGGTCGGGATTTTGTAAACGAAGTCCCGCTTTTAGACTTTATAAAAATAGCACGGGCAATAGGGATTTACAGATTAAACGAAATAAACAGAAACGAGCTGTCAAATATGGCTTTGGAATATATCGGCGTTCCCTTTGATTGGCAGTTTGATATGTATGACAGTTTAAAATTATACTGTACAGAATTATTATATGTACTATTACAGCGCATAAAACCGGAATTGGAATTAAAAACAGTCTATGTTAGAGAATTAAAAAAAGAAATTATCCCGCTTGATGCAATAACCAATTCAGAGCACTTTTTGGAAATATATTATATGAGCGCGCTAAAATAACGGCGGAGACGGTAATTATCATCCCCTCTATTTTGCCGTGGAGGTGTGTTTAAAAGGAAGTAGCATTTTTCCTCTGCGTCCTCAGCGTTTCTGCGCCTCTGCGCGAAATAAATACGGAAAGGTTTTCCTACGAACTCCTGCGCCTCTGTGAGAGAAAATTATAGTATCCGCAAGTAGATTTTTTGCCAGATTAATGTTATACATATAAATATGGAAACAGCATTAAAAGCAAAAGAATTAGAGTTTGCGGTATTTTGTATAGAGAATGTTGCAGAATCCCTAAGCTTAAAAGGTGATGAAGTATATAAGCTTTTGACAGAAAAAAGTGATATACTTGATAATTATATCATCCCATGTTTTGGTGCCCTTCATACTCAAGGTAAAGAATATATTGTAAATGATATAGTTGAAATAATGCATGAAAAAGGCTTGCCGATATGATACTTTACCATGGCATGCTTGAAGCAATAAATAATTAATACGTATCTAAAATATACCGGGATGGAAAAGATATGAAAGCCGATAAAGCTATCATGCAGCTTACATACAGCAGTGTAATAGAAACATTTGCCGAACTTGGAAATATTTCCCTAAGACAAGCCCTGGATTTGTTTTATAAATCTCAAATCTATCAAGAGATGCGCGATGGTATATCTGATATGCATTGCAGAAGTGAAAAATATCTTGCCGAAGATCTAGTTAAGGAATTTAACATCAATATGTCCTCCGTTTAATTTAGCATATATATGTAAAATTAAACGTAAAAAACGGACAGAGCCGTAGAAGACTCTGTCCGTAAAAAAAATTTTAAAGCAGCATTAGCCGGGGAAAGTTACCAATAATTTGGTTAGACCCCAGATAATGGGAAGACTAAGAATAGTCCTTTCCAGGAAGATAATAAAAAGGTGTCCAATATTAACCGGCAGACGGGATTTAATAATAAGGATACCAACTTCAGTTATGTAAATGATCTGAATAAGAGACAGAGCACCTACAATAAACTTTGCTTCCAATGCGGCGCCCTGAAGCATAAATGCCGGAATGAACATGTCTATAAAACCAATAAGAGCTGCAGGAGCTATTTCAATAGCTCCGGGAATCCCAAACAGGTTCATGTACTGTCCAAAGGGCCAGGCCAGAAAGGTGAATACCGGTGTATATTCTGCTATTACAAGCGCTATGGTTCCCCAGGCAATTACCAGAGGGATAAGATCCAGATACAACTGGCCCCAGATACTTACCGCACTTTTTAAAACATAGTTGACACCAACAGGCTCTGCTTTTTGTGCAGCAACATTTGCCGCCCATTTAAACAATGTTTCCCCCTGCGGTACTTCTTCGTCTATGGTTTTACCGGCAATATCGTCGTAGGTGTCAGGAATTCTGTTAAGCGGCCATACTCTGGGTAAAATCAATGCCAGAATGAAGCCTGTAATACACAGTATCAGATACATAATTGGAAATAAACCAATCATTTCATGAGTACTTGCATTTATCGTTCTCCAGACTATAAAACAGAATGGGATTGAGACGATAGAGAAGTTTGTACAGACAATGGCAGCTTCCCGTCCGGTATATTTTCCCCTTTCATACTGACCGGTCGAAATAACAACGGCTACAGTTGACGAACCAAACCATGAAGCCATAAGGTCTACAGAAGCACGGCCTGGCAGGGTAAACAGCAAACGAAGAGCTTTTTTAATAAGAATGCCGATAAACTCCATTAGGCCAAAGTCAACCAGGAGCGGTATGGCGAATGCCAAAATAAGGAATACCGATACAAGCGATGCGGCAAGGCCCATCATGACATCTCCGGTGATCTCCCCAATGATAAAATCCGGCCCTATGCCAAAATAAATCATTACAACCAATACAAGGCCGACTATCCTGCTTATAAAATACAGCGGAGATACCATGAACAGGCTTTTCATTTTTTCACTATTCATAATAAATCCGGGCTTTACCGTATAAGCTAAAAGAGTAAAAAGCGTGGATACAGCGATAAACGCGAGTACCAGAAAACGCGAAATGTTGAATTCTCCTACAACTAATAGCTCTTCAAAAAAGTCAATTGCCATGCCCAAAGGTATGTTGATTGCACCTTGATAGGGCAGGGGAACCAGAAACAGAAACAAACCTACTATGGATGCAATGGCAAATTTTAAATAAGCGCCGCTTGGAATGGCGCTACCCAACTTTTGGTCGTTCATTTTATGAACCTCCTGTAAAAATACTTACTTTCTCTAATCTGTCGAAAGCTTCTTTTAATACGGCTATATTCTGCGTACATGCCAGCCGGATATAGCCTTCTCCGCAATCCCCGAACGCGGGTCCAGGTATTGTTACTATATGGGCCTCCTCCAAAATCCTCATACTTACCTCTTCAGAACTTAAGCCTGTTTTTTTAATATTAACAAACAGATAAAAAGTGCCTGTAGGGGGCAGTACGGACATATTGGGAATATTGTTTATACGCCCGGCGGCGTACATAACCCGCTTTTTATATTCTTCCACCAACGGCGGCTGAATAATTTTTCTGTTTCTAAGGGCATGTATTAAAGCCCTTTGGGATATCGAAGGGGCGGTAAACACCAGGTTTTCGTTAACAACCTGTATTGTTTTAATGATATTAAAAGGCGCAATGATATTGCCAATGCGCCAGCCGGTCATTGCAAAGTCCTTTGAACTGCTGTTAAGGGTGATAGTCCTTTCCTTCATGTCCGGCAGACTCATTATGGGGATGAAGGGCTCTGCAAAACTGTGAGAAGTGTAGATATCGTCAGCTACTATAAGCAGATCACGGCGCTTAGCAACATCCCCTATGCGCAGCATGGTTTCTTTTGTCTGACAGTTTCCTGTGGGATTGCTGGGTGTGTTTATGACTATTGCTTTGGTACGCTCGGTTACCAGGCTTTCCATTCTTTCAGGACTTACCTGAAAGCCCTCCTCCTCGTAGGTAGGCAATTCTATGGGGATACCCCTGGCCAGCTCTACCTGCTGTTTATACGGGGTAAAATACGGTGATTGGAGTATAACTTCGTCTCCATCGTCCAGTATGGACTCCAGAACCAGGTACATACCGACACATGCACCCGCAATAACAAATATTTCTTCATCATTTATATGTAAATCGTACTCTTCTTTGTAGAATTTCGCAATTTCTGCCCTTAGTTCCGGATCCCCGCGGAATTCTGTATATTTGGTATGTCCGTCCGCAGCATCTTTAAAGGCATTTTCGATTATCAGCTTATCTGTAATAAAATCAGGGTCGCCAAGGCTTAATGGAATAACGTCGTTAAAGCGTTTTGCCAGTTCGTCAACCATTCCCATGGCTGTAGCCTGGTCTTTCCAGTATCTTTTGGACACATATTTGTCTTTCATGGTTCTCCTTACCCAGAAAAGCCTTATAAATCCTAGAAGAATGCCGGGGTTTTGTCAAGGCAGGGCGGCAAATGAGGACTTAGCCCCCTAACCCAGTCTTTATGGCATAGATTGCTATCTGGGTACGGTCACGAAACCCTGTTTTATGTAATACCGAAGAAATATAGTTACGGATTGTTCCTTCGGTCAGGCAGAGTTTTTTGGCAATTTCTTTGTTGGTATATCCCAGCCCCATATAACCCATGATCTGCATTTCCGAATGTGAAATACTGCGGGGGAGGACTGCTATGGAACGATCATTGCGTTCCTTTGCAATGTGCGAATTGAGCATATTTTCTGTTAAAACAGCAGTGATTGTTTTGATTTTTTTGGCTATTTCCGGAGCTACAAGACTTCCACCGTAGTATACAGCGCGTATTCCATGGCATAAAAGTTTATTATCCAGCTCTTTGGTAATGTATCCGGAAATACTATTAAAGATATTTGAAAAAATCCTTTGATCCTTACCGTCCCAGTTTACAATTATTGATGTCCGGGGAGAACGGTATTTAATTAAGGCAGCAGTTTTAATTCCATCTCCCAAAGGAAGATTGGTATCCATTAAAACTATATCCGGTTTTAACCTGTCTACCAGTTTTATTGCCGTATAGCTGTCGCCCACCAGTCCGACAACTGTAAAGTCATCTTGATTTGATAGAAATTCGCAAAGTTCGTTTCGGTATTCTTCATGGCTGTCTACAATTAGAATTCGAATCATTTTTTTCTCCTGCAGAATATCCTTGTTATGTATATTGTTTTTTATCGGTTTGGTAAGTATTATATGAGTTTTTTTTTATGAAAAAGTGACATTAGGCATCAGTTATAAGACGATTATACAGCCATTAGACGATTTTATTGTATAAGCAGCGTGTAAAAAAAGCCCCCAAAACAGGGGGCTTTTATAATCAGAGGTATCAGGGCGTTATTGTTATTACTGCTGAACCAAATCTTGATGTATCCGGATTATATATTGCAACAACATAAAGGGTTGTTGCTGTTTCATTTGCTCCAATCCTTAGCAATCCATTACCGGTAATACTGGTTCCCGATGAAACAGCGCCTGTACCGTTTGAATTTGGACCAACCCTCCATGATAGGGGCGGATTAGGATTAGGATAACCCGCAACCGTAGCAGTAAACTGAAAGGTATTGCCCCTTCTTATTGTTTGACTTGAAGGGTTTACAATTACACCTGTTACAATGATAGTCGGCGGTTGTTCGGTGGGGGGCTGATCTGCTGGCGGCTGTACGCTTGGCGGCTGCTCAGTCGGTGGCTGCTCTGTAGGTGGACGTCCGGTTGGCGGGCGTCCAGTCGGCGGCTGCCCAGTTGGCGGGCGCCCGGTTGGCGGCTGTCCTGTTGGAGGACGCCCTGTTGGCGGCTGCCCAGTCGGCGGCTGTTCAGTCGGCGGTTGCCCAGCAGGAATTGTCACAGTAATAATGGCAGTACCTGATTGCGCTGGATCAAATACAGAAGTTGCGAATATAAATAGTGTTGTGGTGGTTTCGTTTGCAGCAATTGTTAAAAGTCCGTTGCTGTCAATGCTTGTTCCCGGTGTAACAGCGCCTGTTCCGGCGGCGTTAGAACTCACCCTCCAAGTTACTGTTGTATCCGGATTATTTTGACCAACAACCGTAGCTAAAAATTGGACAGCACTGCCGGCCGGTATTGACAAATTAGTAGGAGCAACAGATACAGCAGTTACAACCGGTCTTACAACAGTAACAGAAACACTCCCGAATCTGGAGGGATCTACTGTAGATGTTGCTCTAACATAGAGCAAAGAAAGCGATTCATTTGATGCAATAGTAAGCACGCCGTTTTGGCCTATAGTTGTTCCGGGTGTAACAACTCCGGTTCCTGCAGGGTTGGAGCTGACTGTCCATGTAACAGTAGTATCCGGATCATAAGTTCCTGCAACTGCAGCGCTGAACTGAAGGGAAGCCCCTGCTGTTATTGTTTGATTTGCAGGGTAAACAGATACACTTGTTACCGTTGGGACAACAACAGTAACAGGTACACTGCCCGATACACGGGGATCAACAAGCGAAGTCCCAAAAATATAAAGAGTTCGTGCGGCTTCGCTCGGAGCAACTGTAAGCATTCCGCTATTGTTAATACTTGTTCCCTGTGTAACAGCTCCGGTCCCTGCAGCATTGGAATAAACTCTCCAGGTGACAGCATTGTCCGGGTTATTTACGCCTGTTACAGAAGCTCGAAATTGTAATGTTCTGCCGGCTGCAACCGTCTGGTTTGCCGGAGTTATACTTACAGAATTTACTCTTACAACCCTTATTTGCCTAACTGCTGATTGATCTGTTTCCGATGATACGGCAAAAACATAGATAATTAGGGCAGTCTCGTTGGCTGATACTGTCAGCACCCCCGCTTCACTAATACTTGTTCCTGCAGCAAGAGACCCGGATCCGTCACTGGTAGAACTGATCGACCAGCTTATGCCTCTGCCCGATGCGCTTAAACGAAGAGTTCCGCCTGCTATTACCGATGATACATTATTATCTGTTCTGATGTTGACAGCGCTCATGGACCCACACCCTGAGATAGCAAGTCCTATTATCACTGCAAGTATATACATACTATATCGCATGGCTAATTTCTTCATAGTAACTCCTAAATGTAACTCCTAAATATTGTCTTATATTAAAACAATTTAGACTGCATTTTATTACAAAATGGGGCTAATTGGAAGTGGAAGGAGAAAGCTAAAGGAATAATATTGACAAATATGTGCATATCTGATAATATGTATCGTAGAGTGACAGTGTGAAAGATGAAGATATTGACTATTCCGATATTCCCAAAACAACCGATTTTTCGAAATTCCGTCCTTGGGAAGAACGCCAAATGTTTAAACCAGTAAAGGTTTCTATAACCTGTAAGCTTGATGCTGACATTGTAGCATGGCTTAAGCAAGGCGGAAAAGGTTATCAGACCCGGCTTAATGCTATTTTACGGCAGGTTATGGTTCATGCACAATAATGAAAAAGCGCGAATAGCAGCTGAAATCAGAGCGTTCAAGAATACCGATTTTTCTAACATGCCGGAACTGACCGATGAGCAACTGTCGCTGTTGAAGCCCTCCCATTATCGAAAAATGGCAAAGAATGAACCTATAAGGGGGACTGGAAGAATTCAGATTGATGGCGACGCGGTTAAGTAGTTATAAATTGGGGGGTTATCAGGTCGTATGAATGCTATTTTGCGGCAAATGCTATTGAAGTCAGCTTAGAGGAATAGCTACTTGGTAATTTAAGGCAGGCTAAAAAGAATTGACATTTTTATGCATATTTGATAATAAATGTTAGAAAGGATTTGGAGGGTTGTAAAATGGATGGAAAACTTAAAGAACAAATTGATGAGATTATCGCACTAGCAGAAACATGTCCCGAAATATATAAAATAGAATGTTTTAAAATTTTGCTTATACATCAACTAAGAGGAAATACTCCTCAACAATCTAAAGCAGAAAACATTCCAGATTCTGAAGACGATGAAGAAAAAATGCAAAGAGAAATAAGAGATACTGACTTAAATTACAAATTCAAAAAATTTATGGAAAAATATTCTGTTACCCTTGATAAAATAAATCAACTTTTTTATTTTCAAAATGGCGGTTTTCTTGGAATGTATGATAATTTAAAAACATTGAAAGCAGCAGAATTTCAAATTCGAGTTGCATTATTACATGCTATGATAAATGCAATGAGCAATGGAGATTTTGAATTTGATGGAGAAGCCGTAAGGGCAGAATGCTCAATGAGAAAGATATATGATACTAAAAATTTTGCTACAATTTTTAAAAATAATGCTCGCTTTTTTACAGGGTTTGATTCTTACAAAAAGGGAAAACTTATAAAATTATCTGATCAGGGCAAAGAAGAATTGTCTAAAGCAATTGAGGATATTTCTACGTGAGTGTGGTAAGTGCCCTTAAGGATATACATAAGGATCTAAAAAGGCTAAAAACTGATATTGCTCATGAAAACTCTGAACGAATTAATAAAAATAGCTTGCGTACTAGGGCAGAAGGTTTAGCTAGCCTTTGGTTTACAAATTTTCAAAGGATACTCAATAATAATAATTTTATTTCACAAGATCGAATAAATTATTATCATGAAAATTTTACAAATCTTTTGAAATTATCATCTCCCGGTAATAGGAAAAGTAGTTATTTGAATATTCTCAATATAATACTTTCTACATTTAACAATGATTTAATAATACCCTTTACAGTTAACCAAGAAATGAAAGAAATAAATACATTTAAAAATTTCTTTAGTGAATTTAGTGATATTCCAGAATACGACTATCTTTTTGAGTCTATTGGGTGTGCAGAAATGGGTTTTTACAGAGCATCCACTGTATTAGGGTGGAGTGCTACGGTATATAGATTTCATAGCACTGTAGAAAGGGTAGGCTTTGACAGATTCAATTCCATGTCTATCCATCTTTTCAACGATAATGGTAGATTCAACAGATTTAAGAAAAAATTTAATATCACGAATAGAAATGGATTGATAGATGTGTTTGACAATGATCTTTTATGGATGTTAGAAGGTTTGCAGTTAATTGATCCAAATGAACATACTCGATTAAGTGGTTGTTTTACTCTGAGGTGTCAAGCGGCACATCCCTGCAATGCCCCAATCACAGAGCCTAACCTATTATCTTTTTTTTCAGATATCAAAGAGATTGTTTTTAAAAATGCAAAGTTTGAAATATGATCACTGCATTCGAATACTATCCTGTAGCATCCCCATAACCCGCCCATCCAACTCTGCAACCAGTGGGCTTTTACCTACCAAGGCATACTCCCGCTCCCTCCTCCTATTCGCCACCCGGATTCGCTCAAGATTCTTAACCGTCAAAGCCCCGGACCCCCTCAAGACCTTCAACAAGTGCAAATTCTCCTTATGAAAGGTTAGCCGGTACTGTTCTACCACCAACTCATCAAACATTTTAGGGGAACTTTTTCCCTGTTTAAATACGGCATTGGTGACCGAATTAAAGTATTACCTAGTATGAAACAATGCCTTTTCGACAAGCCGTTTTGCTTCTTCAAGTTTCTGTTTCGCTTTTTGCTTAGAAACAGTAGAGGCTTGGACTTTCGAGGCTAAGCGTCTCTGCCATTCAATGTCAATCGCACCGTTTTTATTACGCGGGAGGAAGACGACGAATTGTGCAAAGTGTTGTTGATAAAGATGGAGCTGTCCAGAAGAACCTGTTTGAAATTGTTCGCTTTGTGCAACACCTGCAGGCGAGTTGAGAAAAAGTGCAAGATAGTCTGGCACGACATCTTTTATATTTAGGTGTGCTATTATTAGATCAACTGCTGCAACAACTTTAGAGTTATGTGTTGGAATAACTGCTACACGGCCAAGTGTTCCACGACCTGTTGAATTTATGACAATATCACCGGCTTTTAATCTTGCAGTTATATCTGCATATGCGGCAATAACGGTTTTTTCACAAGATTCAAGATCTAATCCGCGGCCGGTGACTTGCTTGCTCTTCACAACAATAACTTCACCTTCATCAGTGTAGCAGTCAGGTTGTGTACCCTTGTCGAAGGAAACAACCAAATCGCCAAGCAATGTGCCATGTTTCAGTAACTCAGTTCGCAAGCGAACATACTGTGGTTGGAAAAACTCGGCATCTGCGCGGGCGTTCTTGGCGAGTCTGTTGAAATCCAGGATATAAGATAATTCGAGGGGCTTTTTTTGTAAAACCTCCCAGCCTAGACGTTCCAAAAGTTCAGCCTCAGCCTCTTTATATAAAAGCATTTCAGAATGAGCTGTATTTATCGCATCCAAAATTTTTGGTCTAACTTGTGACGTGAGAGCATCTGAAAACTTTGGAACTAGAATTAAATTTTTTAAGTAAGGAATACTTAAATTCGGCTGTGCAGAACCATAACGTGCTTGTAATGTGAGAGTACGTCCTACATCTGTTAAAAAAAAAGCGAATAATGTGAATGGGTCAGTCTTAGAATCAGTTCTCAAGCGTATTGTGTAAGAACCAAATGTTGCGCCTGTGAACCGACTGGTAATCAAGCCAACGCTGCCGCAATTTGCACCAGAACGTGTTATTAAGATATCACCCTCTTCTAAGCGGTAATCCTCATTAATTAGTTGATTTTGTGGAATTTGTAGGATGTTGCCAGAGATCCACGGAGCATTTAAATTCATAGCACGAATATACTCAACTCCATGTTCGATATATTCGGGTTCTGCTTGTAATCCATATCTAATGTCTTGGAGGCAATATTTCAATAGTTGGGCATCGTATAGATTACTTCTTATATGCCGAAATGATGGCTGGTAAAATTCTGCATCGAATCGATCACCAAATCCAAAATCCTGACGACTAATGGAGGACCAAACTGCCATCGCTCAATCCTCCAGCAGGAAACTGAATCTCTGCTCGCGGCCCCAAGAGAGAAAGGCCTCGGCGATTTCGTCGAGGTCGTGGTCAATTGCTGCGGGGCGTCCGCTTTCTATGACAGGCACACCGCCTTCATCTATCTTGTTGCCTTTGTCATCGTACTTGACAATGTATTCGCCGCTGTTGTTTTTTCCGCTGCGTTGACTGGTAGCCATAAAGACGGGGTAGTTTTCCACAGCTTCGCCTGCTTCGCCGCCCCACTTTTGCAGGAAAAGAACGCTGGTTTTTGTGCCTGTAAAGGGCTTGAAAGTGTTCACATGAAGACCGACAATGGCAAGCAACCGAGCGCGATCTGAAATGTAAGAACGCAAAGCACGTGTACCGAGGTTGTTTAGGTTACCTTGCGGCAAAACGATGGCGGTACGTCCACCGGGCTTGAGCAAATCAAGGCAGCGTTCAATGAAAAGAATGTCGCGTTTCATTCCACCTACCTTTTTCCTCTTCTTTAATTTTTCGGCTTCATCACCAGGTTCATTGTCGGTATCTTCTTCGTCATTATCAGCAAGAGCCCCGGTAGCTGCAAGTTCGTAAAGGTCATAAGCTGCAAGCTGGGCCTTGTTGGCGATTTTTCCAGCGAACGGTGGATTGGTAAGCACGAGGTCGAAATTGCCGTCGCGTGTGTCCTTGGAGAACTCTCCAATTTTCGTGCGTGCCTCGGAGTTCTGCCATTCGCGTACATCTAAACTAGAACAGCCAACAACATTCGCTTTTCCGTCGCCTGCAATAATCATCATCGTTTTTGCTACTTTTTTAAGCCGGTCGTCAAAGTCCACAGCATAAAGATTCTCGTTAGCGTAGCGATATAGGCGATCCGTTGTCCAATTGTAGAGTTTTTGAATGTGGCGGATAGTGTGAATGAGAAAGCCACACGAACCACATGCCGGATCTATCATCTTCTCGCCGTCCTGTGGATTTAACATTTTTACAGACATCTTAACTACAGGGCGAGGGGTGAAATACTGGCCCTTTTGTCCTTTTTGCTCTGGGTTAATGAGATACTCAAAAGCGGCATCAACTGCGTCTAGATCGGTGTGTGCCAGTGAGTATGGCTCCAGAGCAGCGCAGCAGAGTTTTAGGGCATCACCTTTTAGTTTCAGCACTTCGCCTTCATCAAATATTTGTTCCCAATGAGGACGTTTCTTCGCACTTTGGAAGAGATCACTGAACCGATTGTAAATGACATCAGGAGAACTCGTTGGGACACGAAATTCGACAACATCATTGCTTTTGCGTTTAGGGCGAAATTCATCATGCAGCTTGGCAAAAAAGAGTTTGAAAAGTTCATCGAAGGCATTCACACCAGCATTGGCAAGAGCATCATGTTCCAGGCGCTCAATGAGAGCTCGCATGTCTGTGATTGGTTTAAGTTCTGCGAAAGTAAGCGGTTTGAGAATATCGTCAAGCTCCTGACCGTACTTTGGTATACGGGCAATGTCCCGGAAGGTATAAGGGCCTTTTTTGGTATCTTTGTTTTCTTCTTTGAGTTGGAAGGAATGGTCGCTGCCATTGCTCCAACAACCGAAAAAACAACCAGTCCATCTAAGATAACTACGAAGTTGTTCGAGACCATCCCTGCTATCGGGCCTTTTTAGCTCAAAGATTATGTAAGGGTCAGTGCATGCATCGTCAGTGAAAATAACTATATCGGCGCGTTCCTTTTCAGCATCTTCGCCCATCTGAATAGCCCACTCGACTTGTGTACGTCCAAGTGGATATTTCAATGTATCCTGTACCCAAATAAGGAACATTTGACGCACAATTTCCTCAGGTTTTGCTTTCAACCAGCGCTCACGTTTAGCACAGTATATTTCGATTTTATCGTCGATGGTCAGCCGCAGCTTTATTTTCTCACGTTCACCTTTGGCAAAAAACTTGAGGCCCTGCTTCGTGGACGAATCGCGGAAGATGCGGTCAAGAAGTTCATTCAGGGGCATTTTCTTAATTACCGTCCTTTCAATCCATTACATATCATAACACAAAATAATCCCTCCGCCAATATAATAGCCGAAGGTCTCAATCTGGGCCTGCCGTATCTGCTCCCGATCTCCAGCTATTTTATGCCTTGAATAGTAATTCATCATGACAAGGGTTTTATGCTGTGGATTTTTGCCGGACGCTTAACTGGAAACCTAGATTATCAAGGACTTTCGCAACTGTACTGAATGACGGGTTGCCTTCTTGAGAAAGCGAACGGTACAAGCTTTCACGCGCAAGGTTGCAATCTTTTGCTATTTGCGCCATGCCTTTTGATCTGGCTATGTCGCCAATTACCTTAAAAAGAAATTCGGGATCGTTTCCTTCAAGAGCTGCATCAAGATAATTAAGCACGTCTTCTTTTGTGTTGATATGGTCTGCCATATCCCATACGGTAGTTTTTATTTTCTTATGCAAGATTTTTCTTTCTCCTTTTGAAAGGAACAAAACTTGAAGGGTCTTTTTCATAATCTTTCATTCTTTCTTCAACCATTAAAATTTCTTCCGGGCTTGCAGGTTCTATTATAGGTTTCCAGTAGTCATCTGCTAAATGTGCTAACAGCGGTTTCAATGCCGGAAGGCTCCTATCCGGTATCACGTCAATAATGCTTTTAATTTCTTTTCTTAGAACAGCAGCAGTCATCTTTTGCCTCCTTTGTTTTTCTTGTTATATACTTGCCCTCGCGGGTCGAGATGCGTAACAATTATATGGTTTTCTCTGTAACGGAATAATGCCCTATAACTCCCTATTGTCAGTCTATAAACACCTTTTTGCCCGACTACAGGTCTTATATTGCCTTGTGGCGGATCTTCTTCAAGTCCCTCAATTGCTTCGTCAACACGATCTCTGTCTATTGCGTTTAGGCGGGTTAAGTATTTTTCAACCATTGGGTGTAATAATACTTCCATGATTATTATTGTAACTTATATGTTACTATTCATCAAGTGGTTTCTCAGAATTTGCCGCATTTCTAGCAAGGGCAGGACTCGCCTTCCAGCCCTCGACTTCGTGTCTCGGGCTTACAGGCCGTCTTTTTTGCTAAATCGGCCTCCATGCCGATTTACCTGTTTAAGGCTGCGATATCTCGCCTTAAACAGGTCGCAAAAAAGTTTCGAGTCCTGCATTAAAAAGAAAAAAGGCATTCCTAAATCGGAATGCCGCATTACTAGCAAGGGCAGGACTCGAACCTGCGACCTCCGGGTTATGAGCCCGACGAGCTGCCAACTGCTCTACCTTGCGTTGTTAAGTATAAAATACCCTTTTTATACCATTTTGTCAACAACACTGCTTCGTTGCGGAGAGATAGGGATTTGCCTTCCAGTCTTCGACTTCGTGTCTCAGACTTCCAGGCCGTCTCCACCCCCTGTCGCGGACTTCCATGTCCGCTTTTCCTCGTATTCACTCGGCGGGGGTTCCGTTTCAAATCCCTATCTTCCTTCACTTCGTTGCGGAGAGATAGGGATTTGAACCCTAGGTACCCTTCCGGGTACACACGACTTCCAATCGTGCACCTTCGGCCGCTCGGTCATCTCTCCAATACTTTTTCTAAGTGCGTGGATT
>Ga0099364_10007582_pt1 | contig 15452 bp, 11 predicted proteins | sample TergutTh196P3_FD_73070 | JGI IMG/M metagenome (GOLD analysis project Ga0099364, IMG submission 73070) | Microcerotermes parvus P3 segment gut microbial communities from Pointe-Noire, Republic of the Congo - Th196 P3 | ecosystem: Host-associated > Arthropoda: Insects > Digestive system > Gut ... | reverse complement strand
TGCAGTCGGCTCTCAACCGGTGTAGTGTGCAGCCGTTTACAGAGAGCGACGATACCAGATGCTGTGTGAATACAATTTTTCCTCCTGAAGATGGGCATGTTAATGCTCGAAACATGTCGAGTATAATAGTGTAACATGCATATTGTTAGTGAGTGAAGAGTTGTGCATTAAAGTTGGTTAATGAAATTTAAAGATGAGTGTGTGTGTGTGTACAAATTAAGTACACAAGTCTGCAGGCCCTCGCGACAGGAACTTTTCAGTTTTTGTCTTTATGTTACAATTTTATAAGGTAATGTAGACTGATATCAAATATCTGATAGGGCTCTCTGTCTACTTGTTGTTGTTAAAGAAATGTGGAAGGAAAGGTTAAGAGAATAGTAGGACCTATACAGGAGTCCCTTTTTTCAGAACCCAACAAATGAAAAATGCGGTACATATGGCCCAGTGGGGTGCATCAAGTGAAATTCATGCGTAAAATTCCAAACTATTTTATGGCTCTCTTCTATGCAGTCTGCAAATTATGTAGCTCCAAATTATACAACCTCCTCCCGTTTCCTGTCTCATACTTCATTTTAGTTCCAAACAATGTCCCAATACCCTAACATCTCACACCTTCTTACCTTAATATGACATCCCAAAATTTCACGTCCGTACAAAACAGCAGGTAGATTTATTTTTTCAATATAAGCCGTATTTGAATTTAGAACTAAAATTTTATGTAGGAAAAAAGAGTTTAAGTTTTTAGTCCCTCTTGTTGCAAAAATTTCCCAAAATAATTCCCATATATTTTCATTACGAGTATAATTACAAAAGTCTAATTGAATGCAACTGTCACGTCTTATTTTGCATTTTGAACAAAGATTGTTGAAATCACTGATTGATACTATCATTTTTTCAACAGAGCTACACTAGACACTTCCTCTCTTATACGACTAGATTAATGTATCCTAGTACTCACAGAAACAACGTGAAAATCAGAACCTCTCCTCCCAAGAGAATCTCTAATTTTGGCTCCGCGCAAGATGGAACAACCTGAGAGTTATATAGGGACCACACCTCAAGGAGATCTTCTATGCCTAGAGACGTCACATAGCACGCAAGGTCGCCAGCAGCATAAAGCTCAAGACACTTCTGGAAAAATATACACTTGGTATTCCATGTTGTACTAGTAATTGCTCATAAACAATTTTTTTTTTTTAATAATCTCCTGAAACCTAAGTCAGGCGGAATTCGGCGCGTTAAAAGGAACAAGAATGCAAATCACGTGTTCCGAGACGCAGTGAATGATTTTTCCAAGCAAGTCTTTACTTCTAAATGTATCAAATTTTACTCACACTCGTAAGAAAATTACGGCCCTCCTTGCGCCGATTTTCATGAAACTCGGAAATGATCAACAGTATTATGTGTGGATCTCTTAGACTGGATTTTAACCAAATCGGACACAGGACTGTTAAGTGCGGGCAGAAATTCTTTGCCGCCAAGCAGTAAAGAAAGGCTTTTACTGTGACAATTTGAACGCAACTCACAGGTAATGAATAAATTTATGTGGACATCTGCGCCGAAGTATTTCCAAATCAGATAAACAATGAATAAGCGCACGAATTTCGGTACCCCCTTACATAAATTGTGGTGCTCACTGCAGTTTAATCGAAACTTTCCTTTCCTCACCGGCATTATGCAAAAAGTTCCTGCTTCAAATTGAACCTACATCAGTCATGAGACGAAGAAGGTATGGGTGGAAATTAATTTATACCATCAAGTAAAGTATGCCCGTCACTGAGACGGTTTGTATGGAGTTCATGTTGACTCGACGAATTCTCGCAAATAAATTTGCAAACCACTTGAACGATTCGGTCTGGGAAACCTTGGCGCAGCGTACAGAGATAACTAGCATTTGCGCCCTTTTCGAAGCATACAACGGAGAACCGGCATTGAATTCTATAGGGAACACGTTAAAAGGAACATGCTACCTGAGCAGGAACGATCACGGTCGTAATATTAAAGCCAGGAAACAAAGAACAAATATCGGTAAATACTCCTCTGTAAATAGGACAATCAAACTGTGGAACCACCTCTTTGTAGAGGCGCTAGCGATTTTCCCCTGTATATCACATGGTTTTAGAAAGAGGGTTAGGAAATAACTGTAAGAGAGGAGAAGTGAAGGGTTTTTGAAGCGTGGTGATGGAACGTCCAAAAACGCAGGGAAGTGAAAAACGGGGAGTGAAGTGCATTGAAGTGAGGTGAAGTGAAGTGCGGTGATGATCTTGGGTGATATATGTTTATTTTCATGATTTATAGTGATGTTGCTTTATGTAGGTTTTGTGTAGTACGTTATGCCATATTTGTTTGCTTCTATTTGTTATTTTATAATTACTCGACATATGTTTATTAATGCTCCTTTTATGTTTGTTTTTTGTTTTGTATTTTTGTTTTTGTATTGTTTTTTATTGCTTGGTGTATTGTGTCCCGTTTGAGATATTTCCTACTTTTGTACAAGTCCACTGACCACCTCCACCGAGTGGAAACCCAATTGCCGTAAATAAATAAATGAATATCAAATATCAAACAAAAATTCGAGAAGCGTTTTAGTGGATGATACAGGAAACAGACGGTCAGACGGACGGACAGACAGACAGACATGGTCTCCACATAAGACAGTTTTCTTTTTTTTTTCGTAAAAACTTCTCAAGCCTCATGATTTGCTTCTAGTTAGGAAGAAACCAGTAAATATTATCGAGCGTGTTTAACTCTTAAATTACAATATGCCAATTGAACTTGAGTAATTTGAACAGTTTGTCCCTCCTGTAAAGATATTGCCTATACGTAAACAAGCACGGAAGAGTGCAAAAAGTTTTATTTATTGTGCTGTGGTTAAATTCTTCGTCTTCTTGTATTATGAAGGGCATTTTGGCAAAAAATTGTTCCTACACCCCCTTTCTTGAAAGTTGGGTTATCGGGATTCATTGGTAGTCCATATGTCCTCGCCTAAAGCAAACAAGTTCATTTCGTTTCTAGTTATCACTTGTTATAAGGACGACCGGCAAAAGGGTCTTAAAAGATGGTGTGGGCAAACATTCCGAGATGATTTACAGCGAAGGAATACACAGACAGGCAGCCAATAATATTCGAAGCTGGTAGGAACGAAATTTCCATATGCTACGGACCAGGGCGAATCTTCTTGTAAGCAATAACTGCTGCCGTACTTCGAAAACTGAAGAGCCGACACAGTATTGTAATAATGTGAGGTGACGGGCTTGAAAATTAGTGAAGAATTTCAAAGGCTTTGGATAAAACAAGAGTGACCCTGTTTACAAATATCTGTCTAATGAACGTTATAAAGTAATAATGAGGCGCGTTCGCGTAATCATTGTCGCCTTCGTAAAACAATAAATATCACATATTCTGAGTACGTGTCTGCAGCTTAGTTACCCATCATAAAAAGCGCATGCGCCGTATTGTAGTGTTAGTTTTGGCCTGTCCGACTCTGCCATAATTTTCCACCTTGTATCATAACAGGAACGATTTTCGGGGGAAAACCTGTATTGAAGCTAAAATGTGTACTTTTGTCTTCTCTAAAATGTCTACTTGAAACATTTGTCATTCTAAGAAAAAATCAGCGGGCTATTGTCTTAAATGTAAGTACGTCTTCATACAAAGTATCCGTTATTGTTGTCAGATATAAAAAAATTGAATTTTATCAACAGATTTTAGAAAAATCCTCAAATATCAAGTTTCATGAAAATCTGACTAGTGGTAGCAGAGCTGTATTATGCGGACTGACAGACGGACACATGTGACGAAGTTAACAGCAGCTTATCGCGATTTTGCGTACGCGTCTAAAAGCAGCGTTTGTAAGCCGCGAAAAACAGCAATGACAACAGGATGTAGACGGTAGTTGGAACGGGAGCACAGTCGCTGCAAGAGACGTCGTTTTATGAAGAAGAGAATGTGAAAATAAAATTAATTAACCCCTTCAGGTAGTTGGGTACGTATTTACAGAGAGGAATGGCCTTCAATATTCATACGAATGATGGGTCGATGTCAGCATTCTGTATTTTGGCTTATAGAAGCAAAGATAAGTTTCAAGAGGCGGCTCTGAAAGCGATTCAGGCTGCCAAAACAACGTCTCGCTTTGTACGACAGTCCCAGAAGGCGTTGAATGGTATCTCTACCCTACACGCTGTGGGGTTATACCGGGCATGCCGGAGTGCGAGGAATTGAAATCGCCGACAAGCTCGCAAGGGACGGTTCTGTTCAACGGTTGGTTGGACCAGAGCCTTTCTTGGGGGTCTCTAGGCAGAACATAAGAAGAAAGATGAAATGCTGGATGGAAAACCAGCATCTGGTATTGTGGCGTGTTCCTTGTAGTATACAGAGACAGGCCCGAGAATTGATTTCTGGCCCTAACCTGGCTATAAGAGCCCGACTATTGTCCTTTAATGGGACACAATCCATGGTTGTTACTGGTCTCCTTACTGGACGTAACACCTTGAGAAGACATTTATATATAATGGGGCTGATTAATAGTCCCACTTGTAGGAAATGTGGTACTGAGGAGGAAACCTCAGTCCACATTTTGTTTGAGTGTGAGGCCTTCGCTTCACTCAGACATACACATCTGTGTTCGTTCTTTTTGGACCCTGAAGATATCAGGAAACTTAGTAGAGGGACCATCAGGAACTTTGATAATGGAACAGGGCTCCTCTAATTTAGTACAGAACATGGGGCACAAAGGGCATGTCCTAAGATCTTGGTGCATCGGGTCCGGAAGGGCTCGAACCCAAATACCATTCAATTCAATTCAATTCAATTCAATTCAAATAAGGTTCAAGAAATTGCTGATCCTCTCTGAAATGACTGCATTGTAAATTTCATCTCAACTACAAAAACCTTATGGTATAAGTAACAACAAAATTAGCAACCTTCGGGCAAGTGAAAGCTTCATTTCTAAAGGGTGTTTTAATTTACCTAAATTCACTGCACCACGCATACAGTATAATGTTATAGCGGAGATTTCTTTTGTTGGAAAAATTACGTGCCAATCACTGCTGTTACCTGTCAGTTGCACTAATATAGAGGCAACAGAAATGTGAAATAAGGAGCGACGGTCTGGATATACCAAACACTTTAATCGGGACCGAACTGAGGATTTTGTTTCTTATGACTACCGTCGGTAGGTTTATTATGGGGGTTGAATGGAGCTGCGTAAACAGAGACTCATATATATAATTCATAAAACCACGTATTGGATCTTTGCGAATGGACACATGCAATAATACAATATGCAGTGATTATCTGCAATCGCAAGACCCAAATGCGATGTTTCAAGAACTGAATTTAAACTTCGAGATAAATAACCATGGATTAAGATATGAAATTCCCATGGATTCAGAAGCCTGTCTTGGGGCAACAGTGGTTGGTCTGCCAGACCTTAAATTTGCACAGGACAGGCAACCCGCTCCCTTATCAATTATGAAAGTTTCTTTTGATGTTACGCCTTCGTAAATGGACTTACAAGCAGTTCAAAGATGTCTTGACAGAATAACAGCAATACTGTTGTAAAGTATTGATGTTCTCATATTGTATATGTGTTGGATGAGGCATTCACTTACGTACAATAGATGTTATGGAATTGCAGACGCAAGACTGAACAGCTGTCTTATCGCCTGATCCAAATTTCCTCAAGTGTTTCATTGCTTTCGCTGTCAGAATTGGAGTCGAGTAAATTATCAACGTCTTTCCAGTCTTTAATCGATTACAGTTAATCGAACGATTCGCTGCTAAATATGACGACAAAAATTAATGCTATGATTGCGGGCTTGCATTTCGCTTAGACGGTTGTCTGAACCTCTAGCAGACTGCAATTACTAGATGGTGTCGTCACTGAAAAGCCATCTCTCATTACCTAGGGACCATCGCTACTAGTCTCAATTTTTAGAAGTAAGTAACATGGATCTCCTCTCAGAAAAAACACTGGTTTCTGCTACGGCTAAAATATCACGTACACTTGTAAGTCGCCTGTTTTTGACAAGCACAGTAAGTGACTTGCCATTCGGAAACAAAGTAAGGGGAATTTCCTCAGGTGGAGGAACTCACCTTTATGTTACTTGCTGGAGGTACGGTGCATTGTTTATTTGGTTCACTAAGAAAGCGTGAAGCAATTGAGAACCTAACTCCAGCATTTACACACAAAATACGCCTCCAGATCCACCAAATTTCTTTTCATTAATGTCTTCTATAATTATCCGACTCTTAAAAGAGCATGAATGATCTGACATTCATTTATATCTCACATAGGCGACATATTTCGGTCATCATCAGGCGATATTACAAGAACATAAAAGGTGAAACATAAAAGTGAGGAAGAGGCCTCCCCTTTAAAATGTTATTCAAATTTTAAATAATTGCCAAAGTTTTTATTTACCAACGATGCACAAGAGAGTTGCTTTAAAAGAATATTAAAATTTACATTAAAACATCTCCTACATGTTTCGGAGCAATCACCATCATCAGGGAGCTCATTCTTTGAGCTTGCTAAAGTTATAATTACTAAAATAATCAATTAAAATAATCAATTAAAATACATCGTAGTGATTAGTTCGGTGGTGTGGCTGCACATATTATAATAATTATAACTTTAACAGGCTCAAAAAATACGCTCCCTGATGATGGTAATGGCACCGAAATACGTAGGAGCTGTTTTAATGTAAATTTTAATATTCTTTTAAAGCAACTCTCTTGTGCATCAGTTGCTAAATAAAAACTTTGATAGTATCAAGACGCACGGTACGACTGTGAAAAAAAAATTAAGTAACTGTATTTGTACAAGACAACAAAGGAATTTAAAACGTCGCAATGTATCAGTAGGTAAAATGTGTCAATAAAAGTGTGTGTAATGGGAGAATTCTACGTAACCGTCTACGGACATACACATGTAGTGAGGCTGTAAAGTAATAATGAAATTAAATTAATTAAAGTTATTAAATTTGCTGGATATGTTAACCAAATATTAAAGATTCACCTACTAATTATCAAGCTCGTTTAGCTGAGTTAAACGTTCATACCTCAGGATGGATTTACTCAGATTTCTTTTCAATTTCAAAAACGCTTACATCAGTCCCACATATACCTCAAATTTTGTTTCCAGATGTCAGACTCGAACTGACACGTAATCTCGCTTAAAAAGCTGCTCGTTCACAAAATATGACAAATGACTAAAGCCATTATTACGTGTCATTTTTGCTATTGTGTTAAGTAAAACGTAAAGGAGTCCCGTAACAGGCCCGGTGTGGCCCAGAGGGTTCCAGGAGGTTTAGGCTCCCAGATTTCATGACAATCGGTACATGGAAGGTGGTGACGTTGTCAGCCTCATGCACCGGCCACCTTTACCCCCAGGAAATGTTTCTGGTACTCATTTTTACTTGGGACTGAGTCGACCCCAGGGCCGTGATACGGTCGGAGGAATATGTCACTGAAAAATTTAGTGACACCACGGGGAATCGACCCCGGGACCGTCCGACTAGTAGCGCAGCTTCTTAACCACTACGCAACCCCAGGCCCCTATTGTGTTAAGTAAGCGCAGATACAATGCTACCACAAAACATGAAGTGATTTTGATAACAAAGAGTGTGTTCTGCTTTAATGTCAAAATGATTCGACTAAGACTAATTCATTTTAGGGGGTATTTCTTTGTGAACTGATTGTGAAGGGGGGGGGGGTTTCTTCTTCACATTTTTCCTTTTGCATATGCATTTGTTCCAACTTATGAAGGTCAAACGAATGAATGAAACATCTAGTAGAAGTAATAAATTGAAGTAATAAGGTTCAGGTGTTGTGATTGTGTGGTCTGGACTGGTATTGACTGATTAAAACGAAGCGACTATGTTGCTCACATTCGTTAGAAATATACTTTATTAAGTACACATTCGGACTATCGACATCATTTGTTAAAATTGCCTTTCTAAATGGCCATTTTACAAATATGAAGAAGATTACAAAAGTTGTTTATTATTTTTAACATATGTGTAGGCCTACTGTCATTGAAACGTTGTGTGACGCATCAGAAATGATAACTAATTCTAATTAACTAACTAACTGTCTCCATGGAGCAGAGTACAGGCATGGACTGAGAGATCCTGTTCAGGACAGGGACAGGTGGCGGGCGTTGTGAATACGGAAATGAACCTTCCCTTTCTATTAAATGTTGGGAATTCCTTGATTGCATGAGGAATTGTCGGCATCAGAAATGATAATGAGTTTAATTTCACCAGCATTAAACTCGCATCACTTAGTCAGCCATATGCTACAGCATAGCATCTAGGAAAGAAAGAGACAGGGATAAATTTGCTGCAGTTTGAAAAAATTTCTGTGTTAAATTGCATGTTATAAAGCATTTAATGATGCTAGCAAACGCTGTTATCATTCTGTAGTACAATTACAATTCTTCGTGTCTAAATTTAAAAACTACCGTATTTCCTGTTCCATAAGACGCACTTCTTTTCCCGAAAAATGTAACCTAAATTAGACCTGCGTCCCCGAGGGTAAATATTATTTCCAAACTTATAAATACCCGTACCCGCATCAAGTGAAAACAACCATGAAGATTATTTTAGTAGCAGTGACGACGATTTTCTGGGTTTCTATGATGAATAAATTATATTATGGTTGTTAATTTTGGTATGTAACAATCCTGTTTTCTTCCAATAAATGACTAAAATTAAAATACATTCATCATTATTTTTTTCTAAAATTCCCAATGAAAAAATCACGGTGCGTCTTATGGGCCCGGAAATGGGTAATTGTCAATTCATATGTGGAAAAAATCGAAAATAATATAGCGTCACTTACAATCATTCAAGCAAGTTTTGCGTATTATTTCCAGTTGGAATCATGCTTCGTGGAGAGAAAATCATGAAAGAGAAGTAATTAAGAAGAAAGTGGCGAAGGCTTAATTCCATAACATAATTACAAAGATCTGCCCTACCTACATGGCAATTAAAAGCACACGGCAACATGGAGCCAAGAACTGTTCAGAAGATATCTTTAAATAAATATCGACAAGTGTCATATTTAAGGAAAGTACAACCTTTTATGAATTCGAAAATCGTATCATGGTAACATCAAAATATCACGAAATGTATGAAACTTATTGATATATGGACTAGAATTTGACGCTCCTAAAAATGTTTAAGAAGTTTTTCACGAGTAAAATCTTATTTGTGTTTTTTCTTGCACGTGTCAGCACAGCACCACTGTCATCGGGCAGTGCGATCAGTGTGACTGTCGGCATAATGGACAGGTACCACGCAACATGTGTCTATTTGCTCTATCCCCAGCCGCAACAAAGTGAGGGCCACGATATCATTTCAGAGTGTGACTTGTAATGTTTCTACATGCATGCTGTCTGCTCAGGGTTATATTTGTGGATTTGGCTGATACCAGACAACATAGCAACGCAAATTCCTCCACATGTCAGCAAGTTCAGTGTCACGAAATGATTCCTGACGCATGGCACATCGTTGTTCTGTCTCAATTACTGGTCAGAATAACGTCAGTGTAGTGGATCCAACCCGTCACTCAGTCACCCACGTCATGATGACTCTGTACGAACACAAAGCTCAGTGTTACTGTCGGCATATGCCTACAGTTGCGTTTCTGGAGTTTTTTTATGGAGTGTATCGAAAGGCATCGGCTTATTTCCTGGTTGTTTCTCTTACACAACCGAAAATCGCAGCTATTTAAGGTCTCCGGACAACTCGTGGTAAAGCAGATATTGCGATACAAGTGCCTATCACTACAATAATAATTACGTGACGTATGTCCGATGTGTACGTGTATTCACATCGAGAACTTACCATCCATATTGTTTTCGTCCTGCCATTTCCGGACATAATCTATTACCACACTTATTTATGCTTAAAATATTAGACGTCTCTTCAATTACACCCTGAATGCACACTTTCAGCCGGTCCCATTGGCCGCGCGGTCTAAGGCGTGGGTCTACGGCCGCTCGCTTGCTGTGATTATGGGTTCGAATCCCGCCAGGGGCATGGATGTTTGTCTCTTGTGAGTGTTGTGTGTTGTCAGGTAGAGGTCTCTGCCTCGGGCTGATCACTCGTCCAGGGGAGTCCTACCGAGTGTGGTGTGTCTGAGTAAGAACATGAATATTCGATAACGAGGAGGCCTTGGCCCACTGGGGGCTGTGGCACCATGGTAAAAAATGCAAACATTATATTAATAACATATCTATATGATACTTCTCCTACATGTTTCGGTGTATCTCACACCATCTTCAGGAAGAATTTACGTATTCCTTACGCAATACCATCTGCTTTCACACAGCTATTGTCTACGATACATTGGTTGCGTCACAAAATAAAAAAGCTACAACTTTGTTTGTTTACAATATTTTTTCAGTAGTTAAAATCATATGAGTTGGATGCTATTCTGTAAGTTACAAACATTAAAAATCTATAATTAAAATCTTCTATTTGTATTGCGTATGTATATATTTGGCTCTGAACAGCTGCTGTAATCCTGTATTATACAGGGTTGTGACAATATATTTTCACCAGCTTCAAATCATACTTGGGCCCACAGAGTGGAGAGTCCTTAAGAAGACCCCGTGTCCTGTTTTGGTTGAGTTTCCTGTATCTTGGCTGATTGAGTAAGAAACACGTTAGTTCTCCCTGAAGATGGTGTGAGATACACCGAAACATGTAGCAGTAGTAGGGTATAGATATGTAATATATAAAGAGTGTGCGTTTAGTTGGTGTAATTGAAGAAACATCTAATATATGAACATGCATGGAGTGGAATACTTCAAAACAATTACTGAAGATAGTACTCAGCTGATAACAGTTTTGTTTAAGTGGTCATTATGTCTTATGTCACAATCAGTGAAGAGCCAGAGACTGGTTCACGGTTCGGATGGTTGTGTGGGTGTTCGACAACCTGAATCATCGTACTGACAGCTACTGCCTCTGAAAAAACTGAATTAAGTCATATACAGCAAGCTGGCAATTAAATGTACATAATGAGATACACACATTCTACAGGCAGAGACACAGCACACACATTCTCCAGGCAGAGCCACAGCATACACATTCTACAGGCAGAGCCACAGCACACACTTTCTCCAGGTAGAGCCACGGCACACACATTCTCCAGGCAGAGCCACAGCACACACATTCCCCAGGCAGAGACACAGCACACACATTCTCCAGGCAGAGACACAGCAAACACATTCTACAGGCAGAGCCACAGCACACACATTCTCCAGGCAGAGCCACAGCACACACATTCCCCAGGCAGAGACACAGCACACACATTCTCCAGGCAGAGACACAGCATACACATTCTACAGGCAGAGACACACCACACACATTCCCCAGGCAAAGACACAGCACACATGAAGAAGTCCCACGGATCGATTCCCGCCCCCCATCCCTTTAAGCTGCTAAACTCCTCCAGATTACGTCACTATGTTCCCCTCCAGTTTTCCAGTCATCCTGTACGCATATATCTTTGGGCGTAGTGATAACTTCCGCTGTCAACAAGGGCTTTAGGCTGGTTGACAAAAGCCAGATGTGGCTGAAGGTGAATACAAATACAGGCAGCAAAGTAGAAGTTTCGTACACAATCACGTCCATCATCCATGGGACTTCTTCCTGTGGCCTCAGTGTACGTAATATATGAGTACCGGTACTACCTTCCATCTCTGATATCATTGTACTTTACATTCTTTACAGAAGTCAACAAACAAACAGCCGTACTGACGATGAAGTCACTCATAGCAATCAGGCCAGCAACAGTAGCTGTGATATTTGATGCATCACATATCAGAAACCTGACGCAAGAACCCTGTCGTCCGTTGTTTGTCATTCTCTCAGACAACGGCACAACAGCTATGCAGAAATATCCTAAAAAGGTTAAGCAGAACATTTCTTTTACATCTAAAGACAGAATAATATTACGAACACGAAAGACTGTGGCACTAATCCTTCCAAACTCATTGAACTTTACGCACACCGACAGCTTTAACACCCTGAAGCTCTATGTTATACCCACAGAATGCATTTGTACTTCCACAATTATCACAACAAACAGCGATTATTTCCATGTACAGCATTACCAATCCGTCTGTGCAGTGGAGACAGACTGCGCCCTTTGTGATGCGGTGAATTCAGTTTTGCGTATAATCCAGTTAAATGCAAGTTTCGTAAGTGTCAGGGAAGAAGATTTAGGGTAATATGGAACGTGGTGCTGACAGCAGAATTCCTTTGTCTGACAGCAGGAAGTACCAGTAGTGTTCTTAATTTGTTCCATAGTTTCCAAATATTCGTCAGTTACTACTGAGTGCAAATAATACATTTACAATACTTTATTAGAAAGTCCGGGCTAAATACACATATAGCAGTATGTACATAGAATATTGTTGTTATTACTTCTATCTCATTATTTAATTTACCTTCCCCGCAAAATCATTTTAAATTTTATTTTATTACCATATTGAATATATCACAGTACTGCCTCGATCTATAAATAATTTTGATACTTTCAGAGGACTGCAATCATTCCACTGGTATGAAGAGAATGTAGTAGATTCCTTGTGAATAAAACCAACAGACGCACTGAATTCCAATTTTATTGGTATTACGACTCTACATGTTTCGTGCAGCATTTCTGCCCATCGTCAGGAGTTCTTAGTCGTACATCGGCATTGGAACATTTTATGCAGTTTTGATTACCGTTGCTACCAATTTGATGATCGTTTGCCAGCCAGTTCCATCCTGCTCCTGGTAGCAAACGGTCATCAAACTGGTAGCAACGGTAATCAAAACTGCATAAAACGTACCAATGCCGATGTACGGCTAAGAATTCCTGATGATGGGCAGAAAGTCTGCCCGAAACATGTATAGTCGTAATACCAAAAAATTGAAATTCAGCGCGTCTGTTGGTTTTATTCACAAGGAATTTGTCACGATGCACGGTCGTATGATCCTAAAATTAACTGCAGTAGATATTTGGATGCAAATTAAGTTATATGTCACAATTTTGTAAGTCCAAGCTAAACACTCCCTTTACACATTTTGAATTATTATTTACGCACAAGCTGCTTTTTGTGAGGACATACGTAAGGGACAAACACGTCACCTGTAACTGTGTTTCACCATGATGATAATATATATAGGGCCGAAACATGTAGGATATCTTAATAATATATAATGGTATTGTAAGTTATTTTAAGTGTATTTGATTGGGTTGCTTAACAACTAGTAGGATAGTCAAGAATGCGCTTGATGAGTTGACTGTTGGAGTAGTTAAAAGAGGCAGGGTGAAATGGGAGCGACACATAGTACCCATAGGAGAGATGATGAGTGTATACAATACATTTATTGCAATCAAGGAAGCAAGAGTTCACCTCCAAGACCCAGGCGAGGATGGAAGGACAATATTCAGATAGATCACGAAACAGATTCCCCTTGCCGTAATCACTAACAGCGTGTGGCTAACGAAGTTGTCTCTCCTTGAATGTCTAAGAAAGCACATGCATTGTTTCAACACAAGGCTTCAAGGTGCAACTGGACTTAACGTGTGATGCTTAAGCACGTGTTAAACCCTTCATGTCAAAAAAGGAAAACTTAAATTTCATAGTGAGGAAATCATTTTCTTTCTTTTTCCATGACATGAAATTTTGGAACATGAAAATAAACAGTTTGTTCGATATATTTCTTTTCTTTTCTGAACAGAATAAGTGATTTATTACATTTCCAAGATCACTTTCCTGTCCTTGATGTACGTAACAGGGAAAAAAAGGTTATGCCAGAGCCCACATAACTTTAATCTCTAGCAATTACCACCAGGCTTTAAGGTCAAACCTAATTACACCCCGACGATGTTCTGAAGGACATGTTCAAAGAAGACGGTTTAATGCATTTTCTTTACGTGTTTGCCAGAAGGAAACTAAACTATACGCAATTTACAACTTCTTTGATAAGTAGGAAGAAGAAATGTTATTCTGCGTTAAAGAATTCCCACGGTGTAAGCTTTGCTTGTTGCTATGTGTAATGGATTTTCACAACTTTTATCTGTGAAGACAGTTCTCATAATAAAACAGGCGAAATCTAATTTTTAGGTAATATTTCTCTGATAAACGTCTAAAGGCAGTTTTAGGGGTTGGTCACACAAAGTGTGAACTCAATTTCTAGTGTTTTTTTCAGATCAGCCTCAATTCCAGTTATTGCAACAGTTTCAACTCCTGGCAATGCAAGTAGTTCAAAGACATTTCCTCATTTCTCAAACCTCATTATGATTTCTAAATTACTTGCTTTGTGAGAGCAGTATTATACAACTTTGTTAACAATGTTCACTTCCCAGTTTGAGTTCTAACATGATATATGGCTCGCCACACGTGTAAGAGAGTTTTTATTTTTCTACCAATTTCAAATTTCGTACAGTGTCACTCCTGCAGCTGTTTACTCATACGTCAAATGTAACTAATTAGGAAAGGGGTTTTAAGCAATAAGAAAAGGGTGAAACACACAAGTTTAAAGTAATTAGCTTTCTCGTAGTGTCTGGCTGTCGCGTAATAAATCCAGTGCATATTTGCTCCACGGAAGGAAAAATTTGGAGATCATTTATCTTAGCGATTATAAACGTATCAAGCACAGCTGTGATCCGTAAATTTATTTAGTATAAAGCACTAAGCAGTGGTGATAAAAACGTGGAAACTGGATAGAAATATAAAATTCATTTCCTGCTACAAACAAAAGACATTTTCCAAACTACAAGCTCTGCACACGTTTTCAGGGCAAGTGATGGGTAAATAAAGACAGGAGGCAAAGAGTTCGTGGAATTTAAATGGCCTGCCTCGGTCGATGGTAATTAGTCACAACAATTCACACTGCTAACACACACTGGAAGGATTATTTCTTCAACCAACTTTAATGCACACTTCAATATAAACATGTATGTCACATTACTATCCTCGACATGTTTCGGGCCTTGACATGCCCATCCTCAGGATGAACATAATAATCCTATACTATGATGCACCGTCGAAAAAACATCAAATTACATAATGCCGAACAAGCAAAACCGGTTCACCAACATACGGACACCAAGATAAAATTGTACAAGAACAACGCAGCAATCTGGTACAACAAAACATGCAGAGCAAGGCAGATAACACCAACTTATGCCAACATAAAAATGAAAGGTGCAAACTCAAGATGTCAAAGAACAAAAGACGCAGCCATCCGCTTTAGGATAAACCAAGAGATAAAATTTCAATATGCCAAAAAACAGCAACTTAATAAAAGGCTATACAGACTTCATCTAGAATGTGCGAACCTGTGGCCAACCACGTGGCAGCTTATCCAATCAACAATCGACAGCAACATCCAACAGCAAATGGAAAACCACTACAACCGCCTGAACAAGAAATTAGA
>Ga0099364_10007580_pt1 | contig 15454 bp, 14 predicted proteins | sample TergutTh196P3_FD_73070 | JGI IMG/M metagenome (GOLD analysis project Ga0099364, IMG submission 73070) | Microcerotermes parvus P3 segment gut microbial communities from Pointe-Noire, Republic of the Congo - Th196 P3 | ecosystem: Host-associated > Arthropoda: Insects > Digestive system > Gut ... | reverse complement strand
GGGTAAATGAAACGGTAGTGCTGCAGGAGGGCATGTTCGAAAACGGCGTATACAGTACCGGATCCTGGCTTGCAACCCATGTGCCGCTTACCGCCAGTATAATAGATTTTTTTGGGGATAATACCCTTGTTATTGAGCTGTTTCCTCAATATGAAAATCATTCGCTGACAGAATTTTCCATTGCAGAACATGATTTTAATTCCAGAAAAGTCTTTTTCAGGAATCTGACAAGCGTTTATCTGGTGATTGCGGCACAGTTTCTTGCCCTGCTTATAGCTGTTTATCAATTTTTTACTTTTATTTCCAGGGGCGGCAAGGACAAAAAATTTTTGTTCTTCTCATTATTATGCCTTTCATTCGTTATTGGCTATGTTGATACAGGTTTTTCTTTTGATTCTATTCATCATGCATTAATGTTAAAGACAGCACGTATATCCCAAATGTTCTGTCTTGTCTTCTTTGCTGCATTTATAACTGTATCAATGAATATGTTTGGAAAAAAGCAAAAGTACATTATCGCCGGTATCCTGGTTTACAGTCTTTTATGTATTATTCCCATTGCCCTTCAGCAAACAAAGGGAGGGATCAATGCAACATTCAATATCATTGCAAATATTAATTCAACTCCGGTTTTAATAAGCTGTATTTTTATTATGGGATACACTATTTTTGTCAGGAAAAATATCAAGTTTACGCCGTTGTTAATAACAACATTGATTGTAGCCGGAGTCAGTTTACGCGATATTACAATTCTTAAAAATGGCATACAACCCATTTTCTGGGCAGCTCCTTATGCGTTTCTTCTTTTGGTCATTGTCATATACGCAATGCTGGTAGTGGAGGAAGCAAGCCTTTTTAAACAGTCAGCCGCTAATTCCATAGAAATTGAAAAAAAGAACCAGTCGCTTAAGGTGCTTATAGACAATATAGTGCATGTAGTACATAATTCAAGTGAATCCAATGTAAAACTTGATAACAGTATTACCAACACCATCAACCTTATGTCCGAATACACCGAAGGCAACAAACAGCTTGATGAAACTTTGCTTGCTCAATTTAATATAATAAGCGATCTTATAACAAAGGTCTCAGACAGGGTAAAAGAATCTGTTGATAAGATTCCAAGAGCGGTGGAGAACCAGACATCTATAGTTGAACAGACTAATGTAATCATTAATACAATGAACGATGAAATAAACACAATGACCACAGACTCCGTTACGACAAACGAATATGCAAAACAGCTTGCATCACTTGCAGTTGAAAGCAGGGAAATAATAATGAATTCCAAAAAGAACATGGAGTTGATTTCTAAAAACTCCTCGTTTATGAGCGATCTTCTTAAATCTATGGAGGACATAACAGAAAAAACCAACCTGCTTTCGATGAACGCTGCCATTGAAGCGGCTCATGCAGGAGAAGCGGGGAAAGGCTTTGCGGTTGTAGCAACGGAAATACGCCAGCTTGCAGACAAATCCCGCTCCACTTTGACGGAAAGTTTTAACAATATCAAAGTAATGATGAGTACAGTCAAGCAGGGCATTGAACTGTCCAATCAGGTAACAGAAAGGCTTATGACCATTATTGAAAAGTCCGGCAAATCATCAGAAATGATCGATGTTATTACAGATAACATGAAAAGGCAGCAAAGCGAATCTGAATCCATCAGGGAAGGCATGGAAGAACTTTTGTCCGGCACAACTCAGATTCACAATCTTGCAGAAACGGAGCAGAAAGAAAATCAGGAGATTCTGGAAACATTATCCAAATTGCACGAATTTTTCACACAGGTTTCCGGCATGGTCAACGCACAAATGAAAAACGAAAAAACCATAACAGTATCAATACATACCATAAAGGATGTTATGAATGAAAATAAACAGTATATCCAGATACTTAACGAGACAACAAATGCAATTCAGCATTAATGTTATGGTTTGGAAGACCAATATATATAAAGGAGAAAACAGCATGAAACAACATTTTAAATTTAAAAATTATCCCTGCGTCGCGAACCTATGGTTCGACACGTCTTTGTATGTATATGGAACAAGGAGCAATAAATAAATGCGCGAGTTATTTTTAATCATTATCACAAATATTTTTTACCTTACGCCCTTCTCCATACTTACTTTGATTCCGTTTTGGGGGGCTTGGAAGCTCCCAAAAAGCAAATTCTATGCGTCTCTGGCTCTTTTCAATGCCGGCTTGGTTGCTTTTTCTGTTATTATTGTATACTTGGGTTTCTTTGAGAATGGATTGGTGCAGGTTCTGTATGGGTATGTTATTAGCGGCATGGTATTTCTTTTCTGTTTGCGGACGGTGAAAGCTGCGGCGGCAAAATTGGCCTATGTATTTATAATTGCCGTAACATACCTGACTTATGAGGGCAATATTATTTTCTTTATCGAAGCAAGGATTATTCCTGAACACTACAACGCCTACGACAGCATTTATTATATAATGCTGCATTCTTTGTTACTGCTTGTTTCCGCACCGTTTGTTGTGTTGTTCTTTCGCAGAATTGTCAGACCGATTGTTATAATGGATAGTCACCAAACTCCAACATGGAAAATTATGTGGCTTGTTCCGACCATTTTCTGGATAATCAGCTCGATTTATATAGGAATATTCAGCATAGACCGCTTAATGGAAATACAATTTTTTGTGATCAATTTTTTGTTAGCTTTCGGTTCTTTTTTTATCTATTACTTGGTTATTAAAATGGTTGCTTTGGTCGAAAAAAATGCCCGCATGGAAGCGAGAGCTCTTTTAAGAATAGTAGCGGAACTGATCGAATTTAGAGACAATGGAACGGGCACCCATGTTGAAAGAAGCAGGCGTTATTTGGGTTTATTGATAGACATGGTGATTAAAAAAGCAATGTATCCAGATGAAACGGACAAATGGGATATACAGCTTATTGGCAGTTCGGCACGGCTTCACGATGTTGGTAAAATTGCTGTAAGCGACGGTATTCTGCGAAAGCCGGGCAAGCTCACCGAAGATGAGTTTGAGGAAATAAAGACACATTCAATTTTCGGCAAAAAAATAATCGACAAAATTGGCGTTTACCTGAACGATGAAAATTTTTTGAGATACGCAAAGATTATCGCCGAAACCCATCATGAAAAATGGGACGGGAACGGATATCCGCACGGCTTGAAAGGCGAAGAAATTCCGTTGGAAGGACGGTTGATGGCGATTGCTGACGTATATGACGCCTTAGTTTCCGAGAGGCCATATAGGAAATCTCTTACGCATGAGGAAGCAGTTGGGATTATTAAATCCAATAGAGGAACGCATTTTGACCCTGCTATAGTTGATGTTTTTCTTGAGATTGCCGACAGGTTCGAGGAAATATCCAACGAAGCCATTGTTGAAACTTTCAGCAGGGATACTTAAAAAGAAAAATTGCAGAAGGTTTTATTTCGTCTTTTGCGATACAGCATTAAAATAAATTTTTAGACATACATTTCTATTTTCAAATGCCGATAATTAAGATAGAGGTGTAAAGTCATGATTTACGAAAAATGCAGGGATATATTACTACGGGAAAGCGAATTTTTACAGGAAGCGGCGAATATTCAGGAAAAAATCCGTATAGCGGTTATAAACCGGGAATGGGACGATTTTGAAGAGCATATAAACGCCATGAATAATGTCGAAAATAACATGGCGGAGTTGGAAAATGAACGTGAAAAGCTTTTTACAGCCTTTGACTCCTTGTTTCGGCATAATACTTATTCCGGCAATGATGACGCCAAGGGACGTTTCTACACAATGGTTTCCCATCTGCCCGAAAACGAGCGCGAGGATTTAACCACAATTTATCGCGGTCTCAAACTACAGGCCCTGAAACTGCGCGTGGCAAACGAGTCTCTTATGACCTATCTGGTGGGGATAAAATCCACGCTTAAGGAATTTTTCGACCTTGCCTTTCCGGACAGGGCGGTAAAGGTGTATACACCCCAGGGAACTCATCTATCACATGATATGCGAAGCATGGTATTGAACCAGAGTTTTTAACTTAAGGCTCGCGAGGAGAGAGATATGACTTCAACATTTATGGGACTGGAAATCGGCAGAAGGGGGCTTCAAGCCCACCAAAAGGCGCTGGCGGTTACAGGTCATAACATTGACAATGTCAGAACCGAGGGATATTCACGCCAAAGGGTGGAATTTTCCGCATTTGAACCTATTTATCTTCCAGGACTTAACCGAGCCCAGACACCCGGTCAGATTGGACAGGGCGTAATTGTCGAACGGGTTGAGCGTATACGGGATGAGCTTTTGGACAGGCGGATTGTCGCCCAGTCTTCGGCTGAAGGTTACTGGACAGTCCGTGACCGCTATATCCGGGAAATGGAACAATTCTATCTTGAGCCCAGCGCTAATTCTGTTCGTGGCAAAATGGATAGATTTTGGGACGCGTGGCAGGAACTTTCGCTGCACGCCGCAGACAATGAATTCCGTACCGCTGTTCTTCAGCGCGGTAAAACATTAATAGACGGTATTCATAATCATTTTAACAGCCTGAAACAGCTTCAAACCCAGGTGGATGATGATATACAGATAACAGTAGCGAGAGTGAACGAAATAACACGGCAGATTGCCGCCCTTAACAAGGATATTACCCGTATCAAGGCTATTGGCGATAACCCTAACGACCTTATGGACAGGCGGGATTTGCTGGTAGACAGGCTTTCTTCGATAATTGAAGTTACCGTAACCCAGAAAGACCCCGATGAGTTCATGGTTCATACTTCCGGCCATATTCTGGTTCAGGGACAAATAGCCCGCCAGTTTGATTTACGAAAAGATATGGATACAGAAGGTTACGCGCATATCTACTGGCAGGATATAGGGGAAAACATTGTCTTTACAAGGGGAAATCTTGGGGCGCTTTTGGAATTGCGCGATGTTACCATCGAATTTGAAATTCAAAGCCTGAATAACATGACCATGAACTTTACTGATCTTGTAAATGAAGTTCACCGAGAGGCTTACGGTGCGAACGGCACTACCGGAAACAATTTCTTTTCGGAATATCCCTTTGTAACAAATGTGAACGGAAACTATGATCGTTCCGGCGATGGTGTCTTTGATTCCAGTTACATCTACCGTATAAACGGGCAGAACAGTCTTGAAACACAGGCGCAGCCGGGGCTTGAAGGTGTAATAACCCTTTCCGGCGCTGCGGGCGATGTTAATATACCGTATTTTTCCACAGATACCGTTACAGATATTATTACACGTATAAATAATTCAGGCGCGGAAGTCGTAGCCCGCCTTAACCGTGACGGCAGACTTGCCTTGAAAGCGACTCCCGCGGAATCTGTTGACGGGCGCAGAGTTAATCCTGACTTTGTTATCCGCCATGTCGAGGATTCGGGACACTTCCTTACCGGTTACGCAGGGCTTCTTCTGGAATCGGGACCTGACGGAGCGTTCCGCTGGGATATGGCCGATGCCGTGACAAGCCTGCGCGGCGGGGCGGAAGATTACGCGCTTGCGCCTGTGGCTCATCCTTCCGGCTGGATCGAAGTAAACCCGGCGCTTTTAAGAGACCCAACTTCGGTCGCCGCTGGCTTTGGATACAACGGCAGATCTGCCAATTCCGGAAACGGAGATGCGGCTGCCGCGATTGCTTCTATAAGAAATACAGCAGTCATGGTAGGGCAGCTTTCTACATTCGACGATTATTTCGCGGATTCTGTCGGGCGAATCGGTTTTTTGGGTGAGCAATCCGGCATAGCGAAAGAAACCGAAAACCATATCATGAAATTTTTAACCGACTGGCGGCAGTCAATTTCCGGAGTCAACATGGACGAGGAACTCTCTAACATGATTCGTTTCCAGCACGGTTACAATGCGGCGGCGCGGTTTATAACAACAGTTAACTCATTGTACGACACAATAATAAACCGCCTGGGTGTCTAAGTTTTATAAAAAGAGGTAAGGAGGCTTACTATGAACAGAATATCAAGTGATATGCCCGTAAGTAATATGCAGTTTCATCTAAGGCGGAAGGAAGAAGCCCTTTCCAGTATTAAGAATCAAATAGGAAACCAGAGCAGGCTGAACCAGTTAAGGGATGATCCCATTTCCGCCTCTCACGCAGTCAGGTATGAATCGTTTTTGGCTCGCCTTGAACGTTTCGAGACAAATACCAAGTACGCGATGGAACATTTTAACAACACATACGATTATTTGAACGAGGCGAACTCCGTGCTTCAAAGAATACGTGAACTGGCGGTAACAGGAGCGAACGGCATATATTCGCCGGACGATCTTAAACTTATGGCTATCGAAGTTAATGAGCTTTTGAAAGAACTTGTATCTGTCTCGAACACATTGGGACCCGATACCAAACAGGCATTCGCCGGGGATAAAGTTTTTACAGAACCGTTCCGTGTCGTAGAGGGAAGGGTAGACGGCGGCGATGAAACCATGATAGTCCGTGTTGAGTACCGTGGTTCAGGCGCAACACGCAGCGCTGAAATAAGCGACCGTACTTTTCTGGAACTGGATATTGGCGGCGGTGACGCGTTTTGGGCCGAAAAAATGAAGGTCTTTTCTACCGTGGACGCTACCGATTACAGGGTACAAAGTGAAGGTTCTTTTTTTATTAACGGTGTGGAAATTCAGGCAGTAGTTGGAGATACATTACCCGCCATTGTCGCGAAGATTAACGACTCCGGCGCCGCCGTCATGGCGTACATAGATCCGAGTACAAGGGGACTTGTTCTGGAAGGGACAACAGCGCATCTTATCCGGGCCGAAGACCGCGAAGGCGGAGCGACCGTGTTACGCGATTTAGGAATAATTTCCGGCAATATGCACAATAACGCTCCCAACTGGGATTCTTCGGCGAGGGTTTACGGCGGCTCTGCTTTTGACATGGTTGTCCGCCTTAGAGACGGGATGCTGCGGGGAGACAGCGAGTTTATCGGCAGTCAGGGAATCGCCGGAATGGATCTTGCTATTAATAATATGCTTACTTCAATAGCGGATATTGGAAGTCGTCAGGAACGGGCGGAAATGACCTGGCAGCGTATAAACAGGGAAATCCCCAACATAACAGGTATGCTTTCCCGTGAGACAGGGCTTGATATGGCAACCGCCGCTACTGAACTAAAAATGTTGCAGTTAGCGCATCAGGCAAGTCTTCAGACTGCGGCGAGAGTTCTTCCCCAGACATTACTGGATTTTCTTCGATAAAATTTAAAATTTGATTAATTAAGGAGGCAATGATGAAGATAGATACCAAGGCTTTTGGTTTGATAGAAGTTGATGAAAAGCAAAAGGCTTTTTTTCCCGAAGGGCTTTATGGTTTTGAGGATTTTAAAGAATATGTAATGATGGACGCGGAGCATGAGCCGTTTTACTGGCTGCAATCCACGGGAGACAAGGAAATGGCTTTTATCTTGATTAACCCATTTCTTTTCCGGCCAGATTACGAAGTAAACATAGTGAATGAAGATCTGGCTGAAATTGGGTTAACATCTCCTGAAAAGGCTTTTATTTTCGTAATAGTCACGATTCCTCCTGATGGAGGCCCAATGACAGCTAACCTTCAGGGGCCCCTTGTAATAAACCGCGACAATATGACCGGGAAACAGGCTATACTGTCGGATTCACGCTGGCGGACAAAACATGATATTATTGCCGAGTTGAACGGAACGGGGAAATAACAATGCTTATACTGTCAAGAAAGGTAAATGAGAAAGTTGTAATCGGAGACGATATCACGGTTTCCATTATTGAGGTCCGGGGCGATCAGGTGCGCATTGGAATTGACGCTCCCAAAAAAGTTAAAGTTTTCAGACAGGAAGTTTTTGACGCCATTAAGGCTGAGAACAAAGCCGCCTCTGCCTCTGTTCCGGTTATCCCCAAGGTGGATTTCCATAGCGTTAATAAAAAATCAACGAATGATGCGAATGGACATGACTCATAACTATATTTATTAATAGGCTGCCAGTCACTTAACCTTTTCTAACTGACTTACAAGACTTGCCATGTCGCGGGCTAGGGGAGCCGTGAGTACCCGCGTGTCCGGCAGCGTTAGTTCCAGGGCATGAAGTCCAAGCCTTGCAAGTAATGGCCTTTCTTCTTTAGGATCGCCCCTCCAGCCGCGCTTGAAAGATGAAAGTTTTACCGGCGTTTCTTTTCCGTACAAACTATCGCAGACTACCGGATGCCCAATGGCCGCGGCGTGTACCCTTACCTGATGGATTCTTCCGGTTTCAGGCCGGGCTTCCAGCACACTGTAATTTCCGGCATTTGTTAAACAGGTAAAATGGGTAAGCGATTCCTTGCCTCGGTATTTATCTATAATTGTCATGTGACGTTTATTGCCGTTTGGGACAAGCGCGAGATCGCAAACAGTTTCTTTCCATGACGGGCGGCCATGAACAATTACGATATAACGTTTGGCAATCTGCCGCCGCTCAAAGGCAACCGATAAACTACGGTGAGTTTCCCCGTCTTTTGCAAATACGACAAGCCCTGACGTTTCCCTGTCTATACGATGAACCGTAAAAATCCTTGATACATTTAAATCACTCTGAATAAGTTTATCCAGCCTTTCCCGTGATTCATCCCACCTGTCGCCGCCGACAGAAATTCCCGATATCTTATTTACCGCGATAATTTTATCGTTTTCAAAAATAACATTGTAAAATGGTATTTTTTTCATAAAAAATTTAGAAAGATTTCCGTGAGCCCGGTTTAACAGCGGGGATTCCCTGTTTGCATAAATCACAGTCAGAAGCATCCCAACTTTTCGCGCTTAATTTTACCGCAGGATAAAACGGCCAGGGAATATCAGCCGCCCCATCATCGCGCCTGTCCACAACGCAGGCAAGACCGGCTATTGCCGCGCCAGATTCTTCCAGCGTCGCAGCGCACTCCATCGAGGATTTTCCCGTTGTAACAACATCTTCTACTATTAATACATTCTGTCCCGGCTGTATCTCAAAACCGCGGCGCAGGCACATTTTCCCGCTTTCATCACGTTCCGTAAAAATCGCAGGAAGGGCCAACTGGCTTCCAATCTCCCAGGCGGCAATAATACCTCCCATTGCTGGGCCCACAACCAAATCAACTTTTATTTTTCCGGCTTTTATATCCTCGCTGATTTTCTGGCCAACAGATTCCAGAGCTGCTTTTGCCCTATCGGGATACTGCAAAAGTTTGGCGCACTGAAAATACCTGTCGGAATGCCGGCCAGAGCTTAATAAAAAATGCCCCTCCAGCATCGCGCCGGTTTCACGTAACAGTTCAATTGTTTTTTCCATAATTTCCTCTTATAGATAATTTGTTGATACCGGAAATACCGGTGTTTTTCATATATTCGTGTAATCCGTCTATTATTTCAATCATTGTCTGCGGATGGGCAAATGTCGCGGAACCAACCTGTATCGCAGACGCTCCTGCCATAAGGAATTCAAGCGCGTCTTGTGTGCAGGCTATCCCCCCAATGCCGACAATTGGTACATGCGCTTTTTCTTCTTCCATAATATCGAATAATTCCCAAACCATGCGAAGAGCAATAGGTTTTATCGCAGGACCTGATAGACCGGCGCTGATATTCTTAAAAACAGGCTTGCGGTTAACAGTATCTATTGCCATGGCTTGAATTGTGTTTACAAGCGAAAGCGCATCGGCGCCTGCTTTTATGCAGGAAAGAGCGACCATGGCGAGAGCCGGAGAGTTAGGTGTAAGTTTTACCATCAGCGGTTTGTTGGTACATACACGGCGGACTGCCGTGACAAGAGCAGCCGCCGTCCCCGGATTAAGACCAAAGGCCATTCCTCCAACTTTAACATTGGGACAGGAAATATTCAGTTCTATAATGTCAATATCTGATTTATTCAGCAATACCGCGCCGTTGATATATTCATCAGCTTCTCCCCCGGAAAGATTGGCTATAACTACAGGCCCCAATTGCCGTAAAACAGGAAGTTCCTTTTCCAGAAAGACATCAATGCCGGGGTTTTCAAGACCAATCGAGTTAAGCATACCGGCGGGAGTTTCCCATATACGGACCCCTTCGTTTCCCTGCCTTGGGATCATTGTCAGGCCCTTGGTGCATATTCCCCCAAGAAGGGATACGTCGATCATGGAAGCGTATTCACATCCGTATCCGAAAGTTCCGGAGGCGGCAATAACAGGATTTCTGAAATGCACCCCGGCAATATTAACGGAAATATCAGGATGCGGCGGGGTTTCTATGTTGGTATTGGCTTCGTTTATATAATCACTCATCAATGACTACCTCCTCTGAAGAAAAAATTGGACCGTCAACACAGCAGCGGCGGTTGCCCTTTGGCGTTTGAACCGTACAGCCAAGACAGGCGCCGACTCCGCAGGCCATATAACGTTCCATTGACACATAACAGGGAACATTGTTTGCTTTGCACTTTTCGATTACGGCCTTTAACAGAAGAACCGGACCGCAGGCAAACATTACATCGTAGTTTCGCGGCTCAAAAAGGTAATCGACAACACGGCCATTAAGGGCATTCCTGCCGTCTTCGGCGGCGACAATTAATTTTTTTGCGTTTACAGCCGCTCCAAGCATGGAATTTTCTTCTTCCTTATTCCGAAACCCTGATTTAAATCCGGCAAAAAAATGAAAGTAAGAGTCCGGTTTTTCGGCTACAAGAGCAGCCAGGGGAGCGATTCCCGTGCCGCCGCCTACAAGAGCAACTTTCCCGTTTTCCGGCAAATAATCCTCCCAGGCATTTCCTATTGGGCCTGTCAGTTCTACCTTTTCGCCAATCTGCATTTGTCCAAGCTCTTCCGTTCCCTTGCCGCGCTTTGTAATAAGGAATTTAACCATGTTCTGCACAGGATTAAATTCAAAAATACTTAACGGACGGGCAAGAAATACAGAACTGCGCTGCGGTCTAACCATAAAAAACTGCCCGGCTTTCGGCGCCGGACCATCCCAGACAAACTGCGTAATAAAAGTTTCACCGTTAACAGGATAGTTAGCGGCAAGCTCACAAACAAAACTTTTAGTATTAATAGCTACACACATTTATATTTACTCCCTAATCTTTTTCGAGTAATTTTCATGAATTTATTTCTTTTTTTATCTCATCCCGCATTTTAATAGCGGCTTTGCAGGCGGCATCGGCGGCGAAAGTATTGTCGGCTTTTTCCTTGTTCGCTTCCTGCTGCCAGGCTGTAATTATCGAGCGGGAAGCGTTTACCACGCCGCCGTTTCCTTCGCGCAGAAGCAATGCAGCATCCAGCGCGCCGCCGCCCTGAGTTCCATAACCGGGAATCAGGAAAAAAAGGTTAGGATAATTTTTTCTAATTTCAGCCGCTTCTTCCCTTTCCGTGCATCCGACAACAACGCCAAACATACCGTAACCATATTTGCCCGTATTTTGGGCGGCAAGACTTGCCATTTTATCTCCTACAGCATGGTATATCCGTTTTCCGCTGCCGGTCTCCAGATATTCAAAGTCCCTCATTCCCGGGTTACTGGTACGCATCAGGACAAAAGCGCCTTTGCCTCCCGCCCCTGCTTCGGAAAGCCAGGGTTCTATGGAGTCCATTCCCATGTAGGGGCTGAGTGTTACAAAATCGGCTTCAAAATCGCCGGAATAGTGGGCTTTCGCGTAACGGCGGGCGGTATCCGCAATATCCCCGCGCTTGATGTCGGCGATAACAATGCCGCCCTTTTTACGGATATACCTTAATGTTTCGGCATAAGCGGAAAGCCCCGCCATCCCCATTTCCTCGTAATAGGCAATCTGTACCTTGAAACAGGCGGCGGCATCAAATGTAGCGTCAATCAGCGCCTTGTTAAAAGCCAGAACAGCCTCACCGTCGTTTTGGGCTTTGCCTCTTTCACTGCCGGGGACATAATCCGCCGAAGTATCAAGCCCTACGCAGACATGCCCCCTTGACGCGACAGCATCGAATAACCTGTCTACAGCATAATCTACCATTTTTTAATATCCTCCGTTGAAATGATTTCATCACAATATTCACATCTATATGTCCTTTGATCATGGTTTTCCATATGAAAAATCTGAGTTATATATTTTTCTGTTGAACTGATACATCGAGGGTTTTTGCAGGTAAGTACATTTTCAACTTTTTCGGGAAGCTGCAATTTTATCTTTTTTGTTACACGCTCATTTTCTATTATATTTACTGTTATATTGGGGTCAATTAGGCCAAGGACATCAAGGTTTACAGATATGGTATTATCAATTTTAATTATATCCTTTTTGCCGTTTCTTAACGAATTGGCGTTGGCGACAAAGGCGACTGTGTAAGGAACCTTGTCCAGACGAAGCCAGTTAAAAATCCTGATACCAAGCCCTGCCTTAATATGGTCGATTACGATACCATTTTTAATCTCTTCAATATTTAACATAAATTTTCCCCAAATTTATTTTCATAATACCCCCAGTATGGATGCCAACAGCGCCATGCGTACATACATTCCGTATTTTGCCTGAATAAAATACGCCGCTCTTGGGTCGCTGTCAATCTCAACGGAAATCTCGTTTACCCTGGGAAGCGGGTGCAGGACAATTAAACTATCCTTGCCGCCGGACATTTTTTCGCTGTTCAGTACATAAGTATCCTTTAACCGGATGTAATCATCTTCATTAAAAAAACGTTCCCGCTGTACCCTTGTCATATAGAGTACGTCGAGTTCCGGCATGGATTCCTCAAGGTTTTTTCTTTCGGTATATTTAATATTCTGCTTTTTAAAATTCTCCTTTAGATAATCGGGAATGACAAGTTCTGCGGGAGAGATAAAAATCATATTGATGTTTTTATACCGCGCCAGGGCTTTTGCCAGCGAATGTACGGTTCTGCCGAATTTCAGGTCGCCGCAAAAACCGACTGTCAGATTGTCTATCTTGCCCAACAGCCGTTTAATGGTAAGAAGATCGGTTAGAGTCTGGGTAGGGTGGTGATGCCCTCCATCGCCTGCATTGATGACCGGAATTGAGGAATAGCGGGATGCCAATAGGGCTGCCCCTTCCTTTGGGTTTCGCATGACTATAGCGTCCGCATAACTTGCCGCCATGCGGATAGTGTCCGCGAGACTTTCGCCCTTGACGGCTGAGCTTGAGCCCGGATCGGCGAACCCAAGGCAATTCCCCCCAAGGCGCAGCATGGCAGCCTCGAAACTTAGGCGGGTTCTGGTGCTTGGCTCGAAAAACAGGGTTGACAACAGTTTTCCCCGGCAGCTATCCCTTAGGTATTTTTCGTCTTTTTCAATCTTTTCCGCCAGCAAAAACAAGGATTCCATCTCATCCAGTGAGAAATCTTCCGGTTCTACAAGTGATCTACCTTTTAACATTTACCCTCTTTTCAATATAATTAATAAAAAAACCGCCCTAATAGGCGGTTACACAACAGGATTAAAATTAACGCAAATTACTTTTTTCATGGTTGATTCCAACTATAACGGATAAGCTCCCCTTTTGGCAAGGGGGGAATTTATAATTTGTAGGTTATAATTTTTCAATCTTTGAGGCTCTTGCAAAACTTCAGTTTTGGCGGACAATGACAGCTTGCTTTAAAATTTTACTTAATGTAGTATATGGTTTATGAGTATAGGCTTATCTTATGTTTTTGTAACTCCGTACACCGTAGCGAAAAGCAGAACCGGCGGAGTTCTTGCCCGTCTTCTTTCACGTACAGACCTGGATTTGGTAGGAGCGCAGATGTTTGCGCCGGATCATGATTTTGCGGATAAATACTCCATTTCCCTGCGGGAAAGGGCGCCTCAGAATCAGCTTGTTCTTTTGGCGGATTATGTAAAGAAGTATTTTGCCCCTTCCGGCAGGCCGCACAGGACATTGCTGCTCCTGTTTCGCGGGAATAACCCCTGTGATCAGCTGCTTAACGCCTGCGGGCATTTGTATACCAAACATGTAGAGGTAGACGCCATAATCGGGGAAACTATCCGCGATACATATTCGGATTTGATTTTTGCTTCGGAAAATTCCGAGGAGGTACGGTATTTTGAACCTGCCGTTCTTACTCCCAGGCATCAGGACGAAGCCAATAACGACCTGCGAATGGTCGCTGATTTTCTTGAAGGCAAGGAAAATATAGTTCAGAATATTGTCTACCCTGATCCTAAAAAAATTGAAAGAACCCTTGTAATTATCAAGCCCGACAACTGGACGTATAATTCTTCGCGCCCTGGAACCATTATTGATATGTTTTCCCGTACAGGCCTGCGCATTATCGGTATCAAGGTTCACCGTTTTTCCCTTTCGGAAGCGCTGGATTTTTACGGTCCGGTAGAAGCTGTGCTAAAGAGTAAGCTGTCTCCCAGTTACGCCAAAAGAGCGCAGGAATTGCTGGAAAAAGAATTTAACATTAATTTAAGCCAGGAAATGCAGGATATTTTAAACGCCGACCTTGGAGCCCAATGCGCCAGAAATCAATTTCACGATATTGTAGAGTTTATGTCGGGCAAACGTCCGGGGATTTATTCCGCAGAGGAGATGTTAAGACAGGGTAATATTAAGTGTATGATTCTTGTTTACGAAGGCGAAAATGCGGTAAGTAAAATACGCGAAGTTCTTGGTCCAACAGATCCGCTTCAGGCTCCTGACGGTACTGTGCGCCGTGAGTTTGGCAGTAATGTCATGGTTAATACCGCCCACGCTTCCGATTCAATGGAAAGTTATGAGCGAGAACAGAGTATTGTCAGGATTAATCATAACTCGCTTGGATCGATTATCAGAGAGCATATAAAGTAAGCGTGGTGTTGACAATTTATTAGCGGTTTTGTTATATTATACACAGGCCCCATCGTCTAGCGGTTTAGGACACGACCCTCTCAAGGTCGAGACCGGAGTTCGAGTCTCCGTGGGGCTAACTCAAAGTATTTCCTTTAATTTACCTACAGCGTACAGAGGAATATCAATTAAGTATTCTGTCTTTTGGTAGTCGGCAAGCGATGTTCTTATTGCCGTTTTTGGCTGGAATTTTTCCCTGTATACAGAAAGGCTTTTTGCTTTTAAATTTGTGGACGATTTTACTTCCACCGGAATTATCTGCATACGGTATTGCAGGATAAAATCAATTTCCGCATTTGCGGGCGGTTCATTTGCCCAATATGCAATATCTATATCTTCTATCAATTTTAATTCCTGGCATACAAATTGTTCGGTCAGCGCGCCTTTGAATTCAGTAAACATAATGTCTCCTTCCAGCAGGGAATGTACATCGAGTTTTGACATTGCCGATACAAGCCCTACATCGCACAAAAACAACTTAAACGCACTGGAGGAACTGGCATAACTTTTAAGCGGCATAAAGGGTTTTGATACACGGGAAACACGGTGTACAAGGCCGCTTTTTATAAGCCATTCCAGAGCAATTTCATAGGTCTTAGCGCTGCTGCCTTTTTGAACTTCGGAGTAAACAAACTTTTTATTTTCTTTAG
>Ga0099364_10007579_pt1 | contig 15454 bp, 11 predicted proteins | sample TergutTh196P3_FD_73070 | JGI IMG/M metagenome (GOLD analysis project Ga0099364, IMG submission 73070) | Microcerotermes parvus P3 segment gut microbial communities from Pointe-Noire, Republic of the Congo - Th196 P3 | ecosystem: Host-associated > Arthropoda: Insects > Digestive system > Gut ... | reverse complement strand
TTTTTTGCAAAGATACGGATTTTTTTTTGCATCGCAAAAAAAATAAAATAAAAAATAAAATAAATAGAATTTACTGTTTGACAACAAAAAAACCGCAACCTATTGAAAACAATCAGATTGCGGTTGGTGGTACCCGGGGCCGGGCTCGAACCGGCACGAGTTTAACCTCACTGGTGTTTGAGACCAGCGCGTCTACCAATTCCGCCACCCGGGCAAATGTTCCAAATTTTGGGCGCAAAGATACAACCTTTTTTTATACTGACCAAATTTTTTTTTATTTTTTTTATTTTTTTTTGTACTTTTGCCGAAAATTTTAAAATGCAAAAAACATCCATACCCAAAGGGACGCGAGATTTTATGCCTGTTGAAACGGTCAGGCGAAATTATATATTCGACGCCGTCAAAACTGTTTTCCAAAAGTTTGGCTATATGCCCATCGAAACTCCGGCGATGGAAAATCTGTCTACATTGCTCGGAAAATACGGCGAGGAAGGCGACCGCTTGCTTTTCCGCATTCTGAACTCGGGCGATTTCTTTTCAGAAGTGTCTGAAAATGACCTCTCTGAAAGAAATTTGAACAAATTGTCGTTGCAAATATGCGAAAAAGGGCTTCGCTACGACCTGACAGTGCCTTTTGCGCGATTTGTGGCACAACATCGCAGCGAAATATCTTTTCCGTTCAAACGCTATCAAATTCAACCTGTCTGGCGCGCCGACCGACCACAGCAAGGACGCTACCGCGAGTTCTACCAGTGCGATGCAGATGTAGTAGGAAGCAATTCGTTGCTCAACGAGGCAGAACTGCTGCAAATAATAGCAGAAGTTTTTCAGGCGTTGAACATCCGCGTTGTAACTAAAATAAACAACCGAAAGATTTTGAGCGCAATAGCAGAAATAATCGGGCAAGGCGACAAGATAACAGATATTACCGTTGCTATTGACAAAATGGAAAAAATCGGCATCGAAAAAGTTAACGAAGAGTTGCTGTCAAAAGGCTTATCAGAGGCGGCTATCAAAATATTGCAGCCTGTACTCCAACTTGCCGGCAGCAACGACGAAAAATTGGACAAGTTAGCTGAATTGTTTACCGACTGCGCCATTGGACGCGAGGGAGTAGCAGAAATGCGAAAAATATTTGAATATGCCGCGCTATTGGATATTTCGGTACCATTGGAACTCGACCTCACACTTGCGCGGGGATTACATTATTATACAGGCGCAATTTTCGAAGTCAAAGCCGTAGACGTGCAAATAGGCAGCATCTGCGGAGGCGGCAGATATGACAACCTTACCGGCATTTTTGGATTGCCCGACGTTTCGGGGGTGGGCATCTCCTTTGGCGCCGACCGTATCTACGACGTCCTGTCGCGTTTAGACGCTTTTCCGGCAGCCGCCCGACAAACAACGCAGGTTATGTTCGTAAATTTCGGAGAAAAAGAAGAACGACACGTGTTGCAGCTGCTCGCAAAGGTGCGCCGGGCAGGCATCAGCGCCGAAATTTATCCCGATGCCGCAAAAATGAAGAAGCAAATGGCATACGCCAATAACAAATCGGTAGAATATGTAGCAATGACGGGCGAAAACGAAATAGCCCAAAACCGCATAAGCCTCAAAAACATGGCTACAGGCGAACAAAAAAATGTAACATTGGAGGAAATGATTGAACTTTTTTAATTTTTTTTTTGTTTTATCAAAAAAATCGTAAATTTGCGCCCTGAAAATAATAGAAAAAATATCATAAAATGTCAGGCGATATACCAATAAAGATATTTGCAGGCTCGGCTTCGCTTGAGCTTGCTGAAAATATAGCCCAAAACTATGGTTGTCAGTTGGGCAAATGCTCTATCCTTCGTTTCAGCGACGGGGAGTTTCAACCGGCTTACGAAGAATCGGTCAGAGGGGCTATTGTGTTCATCATACAGTCTACTTATCCTCCTGCCGAAAACCTGTTCGAGTTGCTGTTGATGATTGATGCTGCCAAGCGGGCGTCGGCGTACAAAATAGTAGCAGTGATGCCCTATTTTGGTTTTGCACGTCAGGACCGCAAAGACCGTCCGCGTTGTGCTATTGGCGCTAAATTAGTTGCCAACCTGTTAGTAGCTGCCGGAGTAGACCGCGTTATAGCTATGGACCTCCACGCAGACCCTATTCAGGGATTTTTCGATGTTCCGGTAGACCACCTTTACGCCTCGCCAATATTTGTGCCTTACCTCAAGAGCCTGAACTTGGACGACATAGTCATTGCAGCTCCCGACGTGGGCGGAACAAAACGCGCAAACGCATACTCGCGCTTCCTGAACACCGAAATGGCAATATGTTACAAGTTGCGCAAAAAAGCCAACGAAATAAGCGAAATGAAGGTCATTGGCGACATAGAGAACAAGGACGTGGTAATTGTGGACGATATGGTCGACACTGCCGGAACTATAACTTTGGCTGCCGACCTGATGAAAAAATTGGGCGCCAAGTCGATACGGGTAACTTGCACGCATCCGGTGCTGTCGGGACCAGCCTGCGAGCGCATAAGTAAATCGGCAATCGATGAAATGGTTGTTACCGACACAATACCGCTAAAAGTGGCGCACCCAAAAATAAAAGTGCTTTCGGTAGCCAACACCTTTGCCGATGTGATACAGAAAGTGTATACACATCAATCAATAAGTGACACTTTTATATAATGGTACGACGCTTTTTCTTTATTTTATTGGTTTTGGTGGTTGCTGCTTCGTGCAAAAACAGAATGATAATTCCCAAAAAGGACTTTATAGCAATACTTACGGATATTTATCTTTCCAAAGCATATTTTACTGCCGAGGGTATCTTCAATGCCCGTTGGCAGGACACTATACCGTACAATAGTCGCGTCGTGGAGCTTCACGGCTACCGGTGGGCGCAATTTGACAGCACGGTATCGTGGTACTGCTCGCGTCCGCGCAGGTATAGGGACATTTACGAAACAGTGTTGGCAAATTTAGAAGAATTAGAGAAAATAGTTTCCGAAGAGCTCGACCCGCCGGAAGAACTATGGACCGGCAGACGCGATTTTATCCTGCCGGCAACAACATCCGGACGCGATTCAATTGAGGCAAACATAGCGTTGAAAGGCGTGGGGTCGTACATAATAAGCGCTAAAATAAGGGTATATCCGCAAGATGAATCAATAAATCCGCATATAGCGCTGTACTTGTGGCGCACCGACACCACCGAACATGGGCTTAGAGATACATTGTGGATAGCTCCCTTGCGGAAAAACGGGCTGATGTATGAATACCGAATGGAAAGAACCCTCTTTCCCGGCAACGGTTTTACGCATTTGAAAGGCAACTGGCTGCACAGCAACCGAAACGACGTAGATACAGCATGGGTCAAACACGCTGAAATTAAGGATATTTCAGTGTATCACATACCGATAAAGTTTTAGTTTTCTTCGTTGCTTGAATTTTATATTCTAAAACATTAAATATTCCATGTTTGAAAGTTAAAACTTACCATGTAAATTTATCGTTTCACTGAGCTATTTACACTATCTTTGCATTTTTTTTTATTTCAATATTGTATTATTAATTTAAAAAGAGTAGCAAATATTAAGTAATATGAGTATTGCAAGCCAGACCGATGTGGCGCTCTCGCCGCAAGAAAAGAGGTTGAAGGTAGAAGCCTCTACCCCACAGATTGAACCAAGTCGGCAACTGTCTTTGTTGCACAAGTCCCAGTCTGTCAAGCCGGTAATTGACGTAGAGCGCGGGTTGTATTTCACCCGGTCATTTCAACAAACAGAAGGGCAGCCCTTAGTTCTTCGATGGGCTAAGGCGTTGATGTATTATGCCCAACACGCCACAGTATATATTGATGACAATCAACTAATTGTAGGCAGAGCCGGTAAGCCGGGACGTTATGGTATCCTTTATCCCGAATTGGACGGCAACGTATTAGGCGAGGCTGTGCGCCGTTTGCCGGAGCGGGAATATTCACCTTTTAACATCTCTCCCGACGACGCCAAAATCATTCAGGAGCAAATAGCGCCCTATTGGCATGGAAAAACTTATCACGAGGCGCTGGCAAAAGCATTAACTCCCGAAACTACTTCACTGACCTATAACGCAGACCTTTCGTCGCGTTTTATAGTCAACGAAACATCATCGTTCAGGTCTTCTGTTCAATGGGTGCACGACTATGAAATTGTTCTCAATCAGGGCTTTAGTGGGATACGCAATGACGCTGTTGAAAAATTAGCCGCGCTCGACATCGACAGCCCGTGTGACAATACCATAAAACGCCCATTCCTACAGGCTATGCTTATTGTTTGCGACGCCATTGTTTTGTGGGCAAACAGACACGCCGAACTGGCGGAAGAGTTAGCGAAAAAAGAAGCTAACACAAAACGCAAAACCGAACTGGAAAATATTGCTGCCATAGCTCGCAGAGTGCCGGAATATCCGGCTCAAAATTTCCGTGAAGCAGTGCAATCACAATGGTTTGTGCAAATGTTTTCGCGAATAGAACAAAAAACAGGTACAATTATTTCGAACGGTCGCATGGACCAATATCTTTACCCATTTTACATACGGGACAAGGAAGCCGGTATTCTTACCGACGAACAGGCTCAGGAGCTGTTCGAATGTGAGTGGGTGGCAATGTCGCAGTTTGTAGACCTGTACCTGTCTGAAGCCGGAGGCGCTATTAACGAGGGCTACGCACATTGGGAAGCAGTCACCGTTGGAGGACAAACATCTGACGGACAGGATGCTACTAACGAGCTTACTTATCTCCTGTTGAAATCAAAACGTGAGTTCCCTTTGAACTATCCCGATTTAGCGGCGCGCGTGCATACCCGCAGTCCCAAGAGATACTTGTATAAGGTCGCTGAAACAATAAAAGAAGGTTCTGGATTTCCAAAACTGATAAACGACGAAGAAGTAGTACCGCTATTGCTCTCAAAAGGAGCTCGTTTCGACGAAGCATACGACTACAGCGTCTCCGGTTGCTCAGAATGCAGGATGCCAAATCGTGAAACATACACCAGTCCCTGCGCATACATCAACTTTGCCGCTGCATTGGAAATGACGATATACAACGGCAAAATGTTGAAGTATGGCGATGAAATACTTGGCTTGCAAACTAATGAACTGTCTGAATTTAAGTCTTTTGAAGATTTCATGGATGCTTTTTTGAGACAACAAACCTTTTTTCTGCGCCACGCCTTCATTCAGCAATATGAAATCATTCGTTTGCGTGCTCAACATTTTGCTACTCCGCTCGGCTCCTCGCTGCATAAACTTTGTCGCGACAGCTTTACCGACCTGCATCAGCCGAAAGTGCCCGGCGGCTTGGATATGGGATATTTTGAATATATCGGTTATGCCACAGTGGTCGATTCGTTGGTAGCAATAAAAAAGAACGTGTTCGAAGAAAAACGGTTTACCCTTTCGGAACTAAAAGAAGCAATGCAAGCCAATTACGAAGGCTACGAGGCTATACGTCAATTTCAAATCAACGCGCCAAGCTACGGCAACAACGACCCGTATGCCGACGAAATAGCCAGGCTCATTGACCTGAAAGCGCTTGAATTTACAGCGAAATACTCCAAAGAACTGGGTGTACAGTTAGATTTGCGATATGTGCCCTTTACATCGCATGTGCCTTTTGGTAAGGTTGTCAGCGCAACCCCTAACGGACGTAAAGCCTTCACGCCCTTGTCAGACGGCTCAAGCCCTTCGCAAGGAGCTGATATGAACGGTCCTACAGCTGTGCTACTGTCAAACTTTGCTGCAAAGAACAGAAACCATAACGAACGAGCCTCAAGATTGCTGAACATAAAATTAAGCCCCTCATGCGTTAGCGGCGAGGAAGGTACCGAAAAATTAGTTCAATTTATTGAAGGCTGGCGGGATTTGAAATTGTGGCACGTTCAATTTAATGTATTGAACCAGGAAACACTGCTAAAAGCACGCGCTAATCCAGAAGAATATCGTAATCTGTTAGTGCGTATTGCCGGTTATTCAGCCTATTTTACCGAACTTACAAAAGACTTGCAGGACGATATTATTGCGCGAACTAATCATTCGATAATATGAAAGATGCAGGCATTATTTATAATATTCAACGTTACTCTTTGCACGATGGTCCGGGCATTCGTACAACTGTATTTTTAAAAGGCTGTCCCTTGCGTTGTCGTTGGTGTTGCAACCCCGAATCGCAAAATCCGCAGCCGGAGATTTTTTTTATAAAAACGATGTGCATCGGGAAACCGGCTTGTGGCAATTGCCAAAAGACGTGCCGGCAAGGCGCCGTCAGTTTTGAAACGTCCGGTTGCGCCCAAATAAACCGCAAATTATGCGACAATTGCTTGCAGTGCGCAGCAAATTGCCCCACAAAGGCAATCAGAATTGAAGGGCGCACAGCAACCGTAAAAGAAATTTTGGACGAGGTAGAAAAAGAAGCGGTCTTCTACAGGTACAACACAGGCGGCGTGACATTCAGCGGGGGAGAACCACTCTCGCAAGGCGATTTTCTTCTGGCGCTGTTGCACGAAGCAAAAAAACGAAGAATAGGAGCAGCAATTGAAACGTGCGGCTTCGGAGACTATGATATACTAAAACAAGCCGCACGCATCTCAGAAACTGTATTTTACGACATCAAATCGCTCGACGATGTAAAACATAGAAAATGGACAGGACAGTCTAACGAGCTGATAATAGAAAATTTTCAAAAATTATGCTTCGATTATCCAAATCTGCCTAAAATAGTTAGAACTCCCTTAATTAACGGTTTTAACAATTCGAACGAAGACATCAGAGAGATAAAATATTTTTTGAAAAACAAACCCGGAACAACTTTTGAAATGCTTCCATACCATCGGTTAGGCGTGGGAAAATACGAAGCGCTTGGGAGGAATTATTTCAATTTAATCCGTCAGCTCGGCTCTCAGCCTCAAGGTTATTTGCGAATTTCTGGGGTCGTTGGTTATCAGGGTAATGGTTCTGTTTAGTTCGCCATTTTGTCCTGCGCCGCTGTTCAATGTCACTGTCATATTGGCAGATGCTCCTGCATTTATATCCGACGGTGCATTAACCGTCAATAATCCGCCGGCGCCTGTGTCTACTTTACGAATAGCCAGCGCGCCTCTGCCGTTATTGGTCAGTCGCACCTGAAATGACTTTTGCTCGCCCTTCCTTACCCTTCCGGCTTCAATCACGTGGCGGTCGAGTGAAATAATTGGGGCGTTCTGCATTTGCGTTGCCGTCCAGCGCGAAAAATCTTCTTCTATGGTTGCCGTCACGGTAAGTCTGTGCTCGTCTGACCGGTTGTCGTTCAAAATCAAGCCTATTTGGTCTGACACAAAGCCCCAGTCTCTTTTTCGGGCAGCATCGTATGTCACTATGATACTTGCTCTTTCGCCGCTTCTGATACTTGCGGGTCTGGCTTCTGCGGTAATGTGTGCCGGCAAATTGGCAAACGAAATCCTGACGGGGTCGGGTCCCGGATTAAAGGCTGTAATCTGTAGGGTCGGCTTTTCGTAGGTGAACATTTTATTAAACGAAATATGCCGGTCGCTCAGACGTAGAGCCCCCATCTGATGCCTGAACGCCTCGCTGGGATGCCGGTCTACCGCTACCACCGAGCCCACGATGCGCAGGTTTGTTGTTGGCGGCGTGGTATTGGTGTGCACCGCTATAGTCCGGTCTATTGCTCCCGGCCGCCCCTTCACATCGTATCCGACGGTGATGAAACCCTTGTCGCCCGGACGAACAGGTTGGCGCGAATACTCAGGGGTAGTGCAGCCACACGTTGTCACTACGTTATTGATAATCAGCGGAGCAGTGCCCGTGTTTGTGAACGTAAAATTGTGGGAAACAGTTCCACCGTCTTCGTTCACTCTGCCAAAATCGTGTTGAACCTTATCAAAAACAATCCTTGGCTGCGCCGATAAACCTATAACTGTAAACAGTAATAATACTAACAAATTTGACTTCATTTTTTTAATTTTTAATGGTTATAAAAAAATATATACAAAAATTGTGCAAAAGTATAAAATTTTTTATTAATTTTGCATTTTTATTTAAAATAATTTTCAAAAATGAAAAATATAATATGTGTTGCCATCCTTTTTGTTCTTGTTTCAAGCGCTGATTGTTGGGCGCAACGACAACAGACTGAAAGAATTAACTGGCTTAGTTTCGAGGAAGCGTTGAAACAAAATGCCGTTTCTCCGCGCAATATATTAATAGATGTATATACCGATTGGTGTGGACACTGCAAAACCATGGAAGCGCAAACGTTCAACAATCCGGTTATAGCGCGGTATATAAATCAGAACTTCTACGCTATCAAGTTCAATGCCGAGACCACCGAAAAGATAGACTTTGCCGGTCATACGTTTGTGAACGAGGGTAACGCAGCAAGGGGACGACGGTCTACACACCAGTTCGCTTCTGCGCTGGGGGTTAGCGGGTATCCCACGGTAGCCTACTTTACGGGCGATTTGGAACTGATAGGCGCGATTGGTGGCTTTTTCAGACCCGAACAGATGGAGCCTTTGCTGCATTTCATTGCAGAAGAAAAATACATGTCTGTAAGTTTTGAGGATTTCCAAAAAACTTTTACGGGCGAGTTGAAAAAATAGATGACAGTCGAAATAGACCCCGTTTCGGGATTTTGCAACGGCGTAGTTAGAGCTATACGCATGGCTGAGGAGGAGTTGCAGGACGGCAAAACACTGTTCAGCCTGGGGGATATTGTGCACAACGAGCCCGAACTGATGCGGCTGCAACGTTGTGGTATGCAAACAGTTAACCACAGCGATTTCCAACGCCTCCGCAATGTGAGGGCGCTTATAAGGGCGCACGGCGAGCCGCCTGAAACATACAGTATCGCCGCCGAAAACGACATCTCAATTGTTGATGCTACATGTCCGGTGGTGCTTAATCTGCAAAAAAAGATACGTCAGGCTTATCTTGAGGCTCAGGCAAATAAAGGTCAGATTGTTATTTACGGAAAATCGGGACATGCCGAAGTCAACGGATTGGTAGGACAGACGGATAATACAGCAATAGTTGCCGGCTCGGTTGCCGACATAGAGCAAATAGACTTTACTCGTCCGGTGTATCTTTTTTCGCAAACGACAATGACAATAGACGGGTTGCAGGAAATACGCACGGCAATAGGACAAAGACAACAGGCTGAATTTCACGTAAATGACACTATCTGCAGGCAGGTTTCAAACCGCGAGCCGCAATTGATTGATTTTGCGCGCCGATACGATGTTGTGATATTTGTCAGCGGGCGCAAAAGCTCAAACGGCAAAGCGTTGTTTGAAGTTTGTCTCAAAGCCAATCCTCGCAGCCGACAGATTACCACCTCCGATGACATTGATATGCAATGGTTTGAAGGTGCGTCAAGCGTGGGCGTATGCGGAGCTACATCCACCCCGCTGTGGCTGATGGAGGAAGTAGCAGAAAAAATAAGGCGTAATTTTGATTATTTTTGTAAAACTTTTAATATGAAAAAAAAATGAAATCATACAGAAAAGTAGTAGTATATTGCATTTTTGCAAAAATTTTGTGGTTGTTTGCAGCCGGTTACCCCGCACAGGCTCAAAGAATTACCGAGTTCCGATTTAATGCCGAAGCTGTGGGCTGGAACGTCGATTTGGTTGGCGGCATAAATCATCAAAATCAAACAATCACGGTAACAACACAACGCTGGATTGACAACATTGCAAGCCTTCGCGCAACGTTCACGCTTGACGGCAATTATGAAGTACGTGTTGGCGAAACGGTGCAACAAAGCGGCGCCACTCAAAACGACTTCCGCAGAGATGTTGTTTATACAATTGATGACGTTGATTACACGGTGCGTTTTGTGTCTCCGCAGGCAAGCGGGTTGCCGGTGATTAGGATAGACACTGAAAACGGCGCTGCAATAAACAGCCGCGACGTCTATACAAATATGACATCCTTTATTTTGAACGACCCTAACGATGCGGAAAATGATATTTCGGAAATAGGAATTGCCGATGACAGAGGTCGTTACAACGAAATAAGAGGTCGTGGAAACAGCACCTGGTGGGGACCTGCAAAAAAGCCGTATCGTGTGAGGTTTCGTAATGACGTTCCTTTCTTTGGGCTTCCCCCCGCGCGCAACTGGGTATTGCTGGCAAACTACTATGACCCCACGCTGATAAAAAATTCGTTTGTATTTGAACTTGGCGACCGATTGGGCGTGCCGTATACTCCGTCGTATAACCATGTGGAACTCTATCTGAACGGTATCTATCAGGGCAGTTACATGTTTACCGAGCATCGTCAGGCTGACCCAAACGAAAGGGGCGCTCCGGGAAGAGTAAAAATAGACCTGACGGAAGGCTGGCTCGTCGAATTTGATTTCAGATACCACGAAACAGACGACCCCAAATTCAGAACGACAAGCTACAGCCTGCCAATAGTGGTTAAATCGCCCGACGAAGGAAATAACATGACAAATCCGGTATACAACATCGTGAGAGATGACTGGAACATGTTTAGTGACTTGTTGTTATCGACAGAGTTCCCTGAAAATGGCTATCGCGAAATGATTGATATGAACTCGTTTATCAACTATTTTTTAATCCAAATAATAGCGCAAAACACTGATTTCTACATAGGTCTTGATGGACGCCAGGAACCCGGAAGCATTTTTATTCACCGAAAGGACCAGGACAGCGAAATCGCGGCGGGACCGCTTTGGGATTTTGACCTCAGTTTTGGCGTGGGCTCGGGTTTAAACCTGAATACATTCAATATTCGTCCGTTTCCGACATATCCCTTTTTTAACCGTTTCTTTCAAGACCCGCTTTTTTTCGCGAAATGGAAAGAAAACTGGAACTGTCACTTCGAAGAAATTTCGTCAATGTCGAGTTTTATAGACGAATTAGCTGAAATAGTCAGAAGCAGCGCGGCAGAAAATAATAAACTTTGGCGGGCTAACGATAACTACGCCCATCGCATTAGCGAACTTAAAACATACTTTGAAGCGCGGCTTGCCTTTCTCAACACGGTTTACAACAGGATTGAAGTTTTGCCGGCAACGAGCCGAAACTTCGGGGCAACGACCTACAATTCCGAGTTACCGCCTCAAACCTTTACACTTGTTTCCTATGGCGAAATGAGCGACCTGACGGCGGAGTTTAAGAACGAAAATTCTACTTTTGAGATTTCTACCGGGCTTACGCAAACCCCGACCGGAAACGGCGGATATATAGCAACCGTGAGTGTTAAGCCCAAGAAGTCTGCACCGGGAGGCGTGCATAATGAAGTATTGGTTTTGAGCGGCAAAAATCAGGGAAATGACTTCTCTCAGGATATTTCGTTAACTTTTGCAGTAGACGTAGATGCAAACCTGAAAAGCTTAACAGTGAGCGAAGGCAGGCTGTCGCCCGATTTTGTACCCTTTATAACTTCATATACTCTGAATGTGCCAAACGAGGTCAGCGAAATAACCATTACAGCCGAAGCTAACCACACAGATGCAACCGTTACCACCGGCGAGCTGAATAACCACGAACTTAACGAAGGCGCGAACACAATAACTGTCACTGTAACAGCGGAAGACGGTGTAACAACAAGAACCTACACGGTAACGGTTAATCGCGCCACACTCACAAGCGCGACGGAGACTTTAGTCCACGACGACCTGAATATTTATCCCAACCCCTTCAAAGACCTCGTAGGTTTTCAAAACCTGCAAGGTCTGGTGCAAATTCAAATCATTAACTCCGCCGGCGCAACCGTTCACACTCAGATAATTGAAAACAACGATAAAACAATCAGTGTAAAGCATTTGCCGCCGGGCGTATATCTTTTCCGCTTCGAAAACAACGGCAAAATAAGAACGGTAAGAGGGGTGAAGGAGTGATTTTTGTAGAAATAAATAAATAATAAACATGAAACCAATATTTTTTTTCATTTTTATAGCGACTATTTTGACCGGATGTCAATCAAAGTCAGGACAAAGAGGTGATTTGCCGGAAATAGACCTCTCAAAAAAATATCCTCAAAAGGAGGTACGCCTTGGCAGTATCGCTGATATTGAGTATTTGCCGTTGGAAACCGTGAGCGAGGTATTATTGGACGAAGATGCAAAAGTTTTTTACTTTTCCGAAAAATATATTTTGGTACTAAACCAAAGGCTTGGCGAGGTGTTAGCCTTTGACAGAAACGGCAAAAATACAGGATTTTTTCGTATTCCCAGAGGACGCGGACCTATGGAATTTGCTATAATAGAACGTATTGCCTTTGACGATGTTAGCGAAGAAATATATATCGTCGATATTAGCGGCAAAATTTTGGTTTATTCTCTTACAAGCGAATATTTACGGACTATGGAGGAGGTTCCCGGACTTACGTCATGGTCATGTTTGCTGAATTTTGACGAAAATACCTTTCTTGTTTACGAAGAATATGCAAAACGAGACGGCTATCAACCACCGGAAAAACCTTATTTTCTTGTATCAAAGGACGATGGAAGCGTTATTTTAAGTTTGAATGTCATTTTTCCTGACAGGTTTCCAATAGCCGTTATTGAGTCTTTTAATCTTTTTGAATACACTTTTCCTGTCAACCGGCATTTTGGTCAGGATTTTGTGATTGCCGACATCTCTTCGGATACCGTTTTTATGCTTACAAAACAGCGAGAACTAAAGCCTTTGTTAGTTCGCACCCCCACAGTAGTTGACTCCTCCGAGCCAAGAACAGTGTGGCGAACCGAGCTGACAACTGACAAGTTCATAGTTTTGCGCACTATGGTTATGAACTTCGAAAAATTTATGGCTACCGGAGAAAGAGACCGAAATCCGGTTTTTATAAAGTATGAGTTCGAAACCGGTCAGATTAGTGAGCTTGTTTCGTTTGTTATCGACGACTTTCCGACGTTCAACTGGGAATCGGGGCGTAAACCGTTCTTTGATATTGTAGACAATCCTCAAAAGAACGTGGCTGTCAAATTGTTGGACGTAGCGCTACTAAAAGAGGCGCAGGAAGAAAACAAATTGAAGGGCGAATTGGAGAAATTAGTGACGACGCTTGACGAAGAAGATAATCCGGTGATAATGATAGTGAACTTCAAATTTTGATGTGAAAAGATTATTTTTGTTTCTGTTTATTCTTATCGAAAATCGCGTTCTGTGTCATTCCCAAGACTTTAACTTCGGTTTTGAAAGAGTATCGAATCCTGATAGGCTGCCAGACGGATGGTATAGTGTACATAACGGACTGTTTATTACCACTATTGATACCGTTACTAAACGCTCCGGCATACATTCCTTGTTGGTGGAGTCATCGGATGAATACTCTACATACGTTCTTCAATATGATATTCCAGCACAATATCGTGGTAAACGGGTGACACTCAAGACTTATTTAAAAACTTCATCAAACAGTCAAAACATCTTTTTGTCACTCACAGAGTTAGGCAACGATTATCGCCAAATAAATTTCCCTACAATGACCCGTCACGAAACAACCACCGATTGGAAACAATATCATACTACGATTTCCTTGTCAGGAAAAGCTAAAATGTTTCGTATAAGACTTGATTTGCTGGGGCAAGGCAAATTTTGGATAGATGATGTTGAAGTTCAAATAGACGGTAAAGACATCTCAGAAGCAAGGGAGAGAACTCGTCGAACATTTCCAGCCGAAAGAGATAAAGAGTTTGATAGCGGCTCCGGAATAATTTTTCCACCACTCAACGAAAAACGAATTGCCGACCTCGAATTACTTGGCAAACTGTGGGGTTTTTTAAAATACCATCATCCTCAGGTTGGAACGGGAAAATATAATTGGGACTACGAGCTTTTTCGTATACTTCCATTGTTTTTGCAAGCAGAGAGCATCGAACAAAGGGACAATCTTCTGTTGGAATGGATTGAAAAACTCGGAAAAATAAGAAGATGCAGAAGATGCGCCGAGACGCCTGCTGACGCCTACCTGAAACCAGATTTGTCTTGGATTGAAGGAGACAGTATATCCGATGAATTAAAAAATAAAATCAGAGAGATATATTCAAACAGACATCATGGAAAGCATTATTATATCGAGCAGACTTTCTGGGGTAATCCCATTTTTCTTAATGAAAACCCGTATACTAATATGGCATATTACCCGGATGCTGGGTACCGCTTGTTATCTCTTTTCAGATATTGGAACATGATACAATACTTTTTTCCGTATAAATACGTAGCCGATAAAAATTGGGATAATGTTTTGAAAGAATATATTCCCGGGTTTATTTCAGCTCAAAATGATTTTGAGTACGAGTTGGCAGCTCTGCAGCTTATTGGCGAAGTCAATGACACTCATGCTAATATCCATAATAATATATATTGGTCAAGGGGAATTTTTCACACTCCGTTTCGCATTCAATTTGTTGAACAAAAATGGGTAGTAACTGATTATTACAATCCGGAATTAAGAGAGGTATCATGTCCTGAAATAGGTGATATTGTTACTCATATCAATGGAAAAACCGTTGAATCAATTGTCGACAGTGTCAGGATATATTATCCGGCATCAAATGAGGCGGCACGAATGAGAGATATCTCTTACGATTTGATACGTAATAACCGAAATTTTATAGATATACGGTTTGTTTCTTCAGGACAATCAAAACAAAAAGAATTAACGCTTTATCCAAGAAATAGTTTAAATATTTTAGCGAACAGAGATGAAAAAAGCTACAAATTTATGGATGAAAACATTGGTTACATTACGTTGGCAAGTATTAAGTATGAAGATATTCCAGCAATAAAAGAAACATTAAAAAATACAAAGGGCATTATTATAGACATCCGCAATTATCCGGCATCTGATGTGCGTCAGGCGCTTGGCTCATGGTTTGTTTCAAAATCTGTCCCATTTGCAAAGCACACGAGAGGAAATGTTAATAATCCGGGTGAATTTACTTTTCATCCCGCCGGTATTTCTAATATTCGTAAAGCCAAAGACGATGATACATACAAAGGAAAAATAGTTGTGATTGTCAATGAAACAACACAAAGTCATGCCGAACACACTGCGATGGCTTTCCGAGCAGGCGACAATACCACAATTATTGGCAGCACAACTGCCGGAGCCGATGGCAACGTGTCGCATATTACATTACCCGGAGGATTAAATACCATGATTTCGGGCATTGGCGTTTACTATCCCGATAGTACACAAACCCAACGAAAAGGAATAGTTCCGGATATTTGGGTAGAGCCAACAATAAACGGTATAATTGAAGGAAGCGACGAACTGCTCGAAAGAGCTATAAAAATAATAAAGGAAACTCCACAATAAGCAAGTTAGTTGCATCCACGTCACTATTACACATTTGGGAATAAGGCACATCGAACTTGTAAAAATTTGTAGAGACGGGGGGGGCCCCGGCTTCCTTTGCCTGGAGACGGGGGGCGGCCCCTTCCTCCACATACTTT
>Ga0099364_10007578_pt1 | contig 15455 bp, 11 predicted proteins | sample TergutTh196P3_FD_73070 | JGI IMG/M metagenome (GOLD analysis project Ga0099364, IMG submission 73070) | Microcerotermes parvus P3 segment gut microbial communities from Pointe-Noire, Republic of the Congo - Th196 P3 | ecosystem: Host-associated > Arthropoda: Insects > Digestive system > Gut ... | reverse complement strand
GGCAATAAGCAGCGACGTGATCTGTTTTCTCCATTCCTCTTCGTCCCGAACTTCTGGAGAGAGGGGAAGCTCCTGCCCTGATGCCACAATAGAGACGAGCTGCGCCAGTCGGGTTTTGCCAGTGCCTTTTGTCGGGGCGTCAATCAATGCCATCGGAGCAAGACCCACAATCTCTTTCACCATTACGGTCAACAGCAGCCCCAATGAGTTATCACGCGAGGCTTCATCCTGGAAAGGAAAATCTGACAGGATATCGAGCAGGAAGTTTGCGGCACCTACAGCGTCCCTTTCTGTCGGTTTGTCGGAAATCTTTGGAACCGGACCACTGGGATGGTAGTAGAGTTCGGAGGCCGGGTCGTAGCCCGGCCTGTCCAAAATGCTTCCGTCCTTCCGAAATACGGGAATTTCAACAAGTCCGCGCAGGATAGGGAAGGGCCAATGGCCACGATTGACGACGGCCTTTGCCAGTGTCTCCGGCGGGAAAACACCTATATGCCCGGACGCGGTATGCCGAACAAAATCAGCGGCACGCGACATGATCTCGGGCATAGCCTCGACTGGAACAAGGCTCGGCTTGAGACGCCTGTTCGAATCGGCGACGATCCGCGCCAATTTCCCGCCCCGCACATACAGGAGAGGGTCGTGTTTACTGGATACGTCATTTTTGCCGAAAGCATCAATGGCCACAATGACTTCTTCAGTCACGTCGCGTAATTGGCCGCTTCCAAGCTCGATTGTAGGTAGCTCTGTCGCTTCAAATTCCCCTGAGCGTGAAGAAGGCCGCGATGTTTCTTTTTCACGCACAACATAGTCGCTTCCGGGTTCAAATTTCTTTCTCAATGCCCGCCAGTCGTACTCTTTGCATGAGTTATGAAAGCACTTGAAGAAAACAGCCCCGGATGAGTGCTGACCGATGGTGGAATCCGGCGCTTTATGTTGCGGATTGAAAGGGCATTCCGACAACACGTAGAGCTTTACTCCCTTATAGTCCTTCTCTCCCGTGACGGAGATATGCCCGAGATGGTCTTTTACCCATGAGGGCACGTCGATGCGTGACGCTGAGTTTTTAATAGGACGTCCGGGCTTTTTCGGTGGTTCTTCCGGCAACAGCGCGGCAACAGACTCGATTTGCGTAGCAGATATCGTGGTACTCGTTTTTTCGCTCTCATTCGCCGGCCTCAACAGCATCGACCTTCTATGAGGGCGCTCCGAGGTATCGTCTCCCTTTTTCGCCACGGTGCCGTATACCTTACTGATCCGCGAGGCGTTGAAGACCGAGGTGTCGATCTTGACTTTCTCGTCGTCGAAAAGCAGAGCCAGAGATGTCAGGGATTTCTTTATCAGCTCGGCGATCTCTCGGTTGTTCGGCAATTCCGTCCTGTAGAGCAGGTGATACCCGTTTCCGCTCAAGGCCGCGATGGGTATTCCCCATTTTTGTGCCGCGAGAAATTTTGCGACTCGACCGGCTTTTTCTTTTGCCGCGTCAAGTTCTTCCTGGGTAGCCGATATGCCTGCCGGCCGATCCGAACCGTCGAAATCGAGGAGGATCAGCCTGCGATCAAGGATTTCAGCGTCCGAAGTAGAGGAACCGCCTTTGCTTTTCGAAGCCCACTCGCGCACATGGTTCTTCGCTCGATGCAGGCAGTCGGGGTTGACTGGATTCAAGGTCCAGTAAACCCCTGACACGTCGGCGCGTTCGTCAAGTTTGACTGCGGCTTTGGCTAGCAGAGAAAAGTCATCGAAATAGCCTGAATCCACACGTCCATTTTTGAAAATGGCGCGAAGCTCCACCACCTGTGAAGGCATGAACAGAGTGTGAGCGGCACGGAGAACATGAGAATAAACATCCTTCAGTGAAATGTCGCTGTTTTCCCCTTTCAAATCACTGCTTTTCGTGCCATAATTTCCATGACCTTCAGTTTCCTCACTGGTGGACTTGAGGGTATTCGGAGGAGTCGGGTGCTCGCTACACTCGGCCCCTTGTTTTTTTGTCTCGCTCATTTGCTTTCTCCATAGACTCCTTTGGGTCGTGTGCTGAGCCATTCCTCCAATTCCGCCGCGCTCCAGCGACTTGACCTGCCAAGCTTCAGAGGTTGCGGAAATCCCTGCTTCAGCCACAGATAAATCGACGCCCGGCAGACATGAAGCCGTTCAGCTACCTCCTTGACCGTAAGAAAACGGTCCCCTTCACACTTTCGCTCAAACATTTCAGTCATCACAAATTCCTCCTCCAAGATATGATATTGCTTAATTAGTTTTTATTGAGCTATATAAGCATTATCATTATTTGGCTAAGATTATCACTATGTAAAGCTTGAATCAATAGCAGTTAACCATTATCATTAGATATCGGGTGAGCCTTATGGGAAAAGCAATGCAAAAATATGGCGTGTATTTTGTGTGGTTCACGTCTCCGGCCGGATACAAGTGGGAGAATTGCGAGCCATGCGACTTATGGGGAGAGCCTTTCGCTTCATGGAAAGAAGACAGGAGAAGAGAATTTGAGGAGCTGGTGCAGTCGATACCTGAGGGGCCGTACCTGATAGAAGTCAATCCCAGACTAAGGGCGTTGCCGTGTGAACCTCTGGAAGATCCGCTTTTATTTGCCCAGTTCGCGGATATTCGTCCAGACGAAGAATCTTTTCGTGGCTGGGCAAACGAGCATGGAAGACTGATCGATGTTGAACAAGACCTAAAAAATCATGTTTTTATTTTTCCTCAATACGAGCCTCTTGACGAAACGGATGTCGATTACCAGAGAAGCAGAGGCGCAGGCATCATGGAAAAGGACGGGCGTTATTATCGCCGCGCGAAGGCCGACCCTCTGGGATTTTGGCTTCGAGAATACCGGGAGCTGAGTTTTGCCGTCATGCTCTGGGAATTAGCCCAAAATAACGACCAGCGCCTTGACGGAATATTGGAATGGAATCAGGAATCAAAACGCATCCACGTCAATAAAATATGGAAAGAAAAACTCAACGAGATTGATTTCACGAGGTTCGGGAAGGATGAAACCTACAATCCGATCAGCGGAGCGGGGCGCGACAGAATACACAATTTTGACCTGAGATCAGTTTTCAAAGGCGGCAAGTTCAACGCGGCAAAAGCCGCTTCGATATATGTGCAGCAGGAGGTAACTCGCAAACTGGCGGAATACCCGCTGCAACTGACTTTCAGATCGGACGATGACGGCGAACTGCGTAAAGTCCTTGAACCGACTAATCTGCTGGCGGCCATGTGGCATCAGCTTTACCTCGCGCAGACGGGAGAGATCCAACTGCGCCGATGTTCCCTGTGCGGGAAATGGGAAAACATGGAAGGGCACAGGTCGACTTGGTCCAAACACGCTAACTGCGCGAACTACGGCAGAGTAAAACGGGCCAGAAACAAAAAACGAGAAAGAGCAAATAAAGACGAGCTTTCCATGTCCTGAAATGCCAAATTACCCGTTACTGACGAAGCCCGTCCAATCAATCCGACCACAACTGCATCATCTTCCGGCGCTCGTACAAACATTCGGCGCGGTTATAGGCGGCTCGGGTGCTGTTGCCTTCCACATATTTTTTCCGGGGGAAATTACCGGATATAGTCCTTACACAGTAATTCTGATATATCATATCTCTCAACAGAACAACCTTTGTCAAAAATGCTGATATAACCAGGAGGAAATTCAAATGCCTGGCGAGCGTGAAAGCCTTCAGGAAGAACTGAGCGTTATTGAAGCTGAGCTGCGTCGGTTGGACGAATCTCGACAAGAACTGCGTAGGCGTCAAGGGAGCCTCATTCAAGCACTCCGTGAGCACGAAGAAGCGCCTCTGCTTCCAAATGTTCCATTTCCGGCGGCTTCCGTAACGAAGCATTCTTCTCCCGCAGAGAAAATCTCTCTTTTTGCGGACTTGTTTCGTGGACGTAAAGACGTTTTCCCACGACGTTTCGAGAACGTGAAAAAAGGCAAATCCGGTTATCCGCCGGCTTGCCATAATGAATGGAAACCTGGTATTTGCTTCAAACCAAAAGTGAAATGTGCCGTATGCAAGGCTAGAGCTTTTATTCCAGTGACGCCTGATATTTTCGACGCCCATTTGCGCGGATATCTGCAAGGAGAAAAAGCCGACAGGGATTTTACGATGGGCGTCTATCCTATGCTTCTTGACGAGACCTGCTTTTTCCTGGCCGTCGATTTCGACAAGGATTTATGGAAAGAAGACGCTTTGGCATACCTCGATACCTGCGGATGCTTTAAAGTACCTGCGTATCTTGAACGCTCCCGCTCAGGAAACGGAGGACACGTTTGGGTGTTTTTCGACCAACCTGTCCCGGCTAAAGCAGCTCGTCAATTGGGAGCGTTCCTCTTAACGGAGACAATGGAGCGATACTCAAATCTTGGTTTGAAGTCCTACGATCGTTTTTTCCCGAACCAGGACACTTTGCCGCAGGGAGGGTTCGGCAATCTTATCGCCCTACCGCTTCAAAAGCGACCGAGAGCGAATGGGAACAGCCTTTTCTTGAATCCCGCCTCTTTTGAACCTTGGGAAGACCAATGGGCGGCTCTCGCGTCCTTCCGAAAGATGTCGCTTTTCGACGTCGAGGCCATCGTAACGGACGCGGAGCGATCCGGACGAGTCCTCGGCGTGAGAATCGTTGAGACGGAGGATGAATTGGAGCGAGAACGCCCCTGGGACATAAGCCCTTCTTACAATCACTTACAACGTCCCCTCCAAGGCCCTCTTCCTGAGAAAATGACCTTGACTCTCAGTGACGGGGTTTACATCGAAAAGGAGGTACTGACTCCAGCTTTGCGGAACAGACTTATCCGCGTAGCGGCGTTCCAAAATCCCGAATTCTATAAAAATCAGGCCATGCGCTTGCCCACCTGGGGCAAACCGCGGATCATCTCCTGCTGTCGAGAGTTTCCCAACCATTTGCTCCTGCCGAGAGGGTGCCTGGAAGATATTCGGCAATTACTGGACGCTCACGATATTGACATTGATATTCAGGACAAACGAGTTACCGGAAAACGCCTGTCCGCCAAGGAATTCAAATTCACGGGCAAACTGCGCCCACAACAGAAGAAAGCCGTTGAAGAACTTATGCGCTTTGATATCGGCGTCCTAAGCGCTTCCACCGCGTTTGGAAAAACGGTTGCCGCCGCCTACATCATCGCGAAGCGGAAGGTCAACACTTTGATTCTCGTCCACCGGACGCAGCTTCTGGAACAATGGGTAGCGCGTTTGACTGCTTTCCTCGGTTTGGAAACCGAAACGATAGGCCGCGTTGGCGGCGGTAAAAGAAAGGTCACAGGGAATATCGACGTGGCAATGATCCAGAGCCTTCATTCGAAAGGACAGGTCGACGATATTGTCGCGGACTATGGACAGGTGATCGTGGACGAATGTCACCACTTAGCCGCGCCCATTTTCGAGACCGTCATAAGCCGGAGCAAGGCCAAGTATGTCCTGGGGCTTTCGGCAACGGTTGCGCGGCAGGACGGGCATCATCCGATCATCTTCATGCAGTGCGGGCCTGTCCGTTATAAGGTTGACGATCGCCAGCAAGCGAAGGAACGGCCTTTTTCCCATCGAGTAATCATTCGGCGGACAAGTTTTGTCCTCCCGGAAGAGCTTGCGAAGTGCGAAAATCTCAAGATATACGACCTCTATAGAGCGCTTTCGGGAGATGAGGATCGCAACTCCATGATTGCCTCTGACGTACTGAGTGCAATCGAACAAGGTCGAAACCCTGTGGTCATCACGGAACGAACGGATCATCTGGACCGCTTGTCTGGGCTTTTGAAACCAAATGTACGATATCTCGTCGCTTTGCGAGGTGGAATGGGAGCCAAACAGCGCCGCGAGATTGATTCTCGTCTGAAAGAAATTCCAGCGAATGAACCGCGTGTAATTATCGCAACAGGGAAATATCTTGGAGAGGGCTACGACGACGCGAGACTGGATACGCTATTTCTCTGTCTTCCCATTTCCTGGAAAGGTACAGTTGCTCAATACGCGGGACGCCTGCATCGTCTGAACGACATGAAAAAAGAGGTTATCATTTACGATTACCTGGACGACAAAGTCCCTATGTTGCTGAAGATGTTCGGAAAACGGCAGCGGGGATACCGCGCGATAGGCTACGATATTATTGAGTCCGACGCTACGAGAATTCGCACCGAGAAATTGGACTTCGAGATATGAGATTTATCAAAAACCGGTGTAAGCGTCGTTAATTATCCGTATTTCCCGGCATTTGTTGTACCCACAAACAGCTTAACGCGCAATAATTCTAACGTATTTAACTTTCAAAGCCTTGAGTACGTCGTTTGACTTGCGGTCTGGTTCCACTATTGTAACATGGTCATCATATACTTGGCATTTCATCTGTCGCAGACAAGACCTTGCTTGGATGAAGTTTATAATTTTTTTGTTTTTCGCCCTTGGATGCGCTGCTGCGAACAATTTGTCTATGGTCATAATCGAAACCGTTACCATGAAAGAGATCAAGAGATGGCCTCTGAAAGTCTCTTCGCTGTGCGTGCGCAATGGCAACAAATTTGCATAGTTTTTACCAAAGTCGAAAGCCTGCTCCACGGCTTGCCGCGAATAGTAGAGGGGTAGTATCTCGTCAACTTCGACCTTTAGCTTGGATATCAGAATAAACGCGCCGCTGTTCTTTAGCTGCTCTTCCCTATCGACATCGGATTTAAATTCGTTTGGCTGCTTCATATATATTTTTCGGCGTTCGTCAGCCTGCACGGCGTGATCTATTGAAACATAGGCAAATGCTTGGCTGCCGTGGAAGTCGATAGGCACGCACTTGATGAAAACAACGCGCTTGCCGTATATGACCCTGTACTTGTAAGTGTCCAGACCATCAATATGATCTTCAATCAAGTCGTCGTATATGTTATTACCAGCCCTAAGCCTCAATAGGTATGGGATTTTCAAGTGGTTCAAGTCTTCTATATTGTCGCCGCAGTAGTATCCGGCATCAAGTACGCAATGGTCTACATCAATTCCGTACCGTTCCAATTCGGTTATCGTATTTGCGAGAGAGTTCACGTCCAGTATGTTGCCTTTAACATATCTGAAATAGAGCGGATAGCCCGTGCTCCTGTCGAGGGCGAAGATCAGCCTTACCTCATTGCTCCTCACGCCGTTATGGATATTGACGGCAGTCAAATCCATATGACTGTCATTCTGTAGCCCCGTACTGTCTATGACGATGCTATGCTTGGATGTCTTTGATTTGCCAATGATATATCCCAAGTATGCGTCGAAGAATTTGCGGAAAATCGTCTCGTCTCCTAATTCCTTAAGGAACTCGCTTAAGCGCTGGGATTTGAGCTTTGCATTTGGAAAGGCAACCCTGGCGAAAGATGTTCTCCAAAAATCTTCCGCAAACTGACACGCTTCTGTCCATAGCATCTTGTGTAGTATCAACGTCATCAGCGTATCAGATTTCATCGGCACTAAAGATAGAAAAATATCCCAGATGCCTTCCTTTCTGAGCACCTCAGCAAAGACATATTCGGGACCAAAGTCAAGTATAAGCTCCAGCTTTGAGCCGTATGTTTGCTCCATATAGACTTGGGGGTTTTCGATGTCGCTGAAGCCCTTGCTCAAGCAATACTTGTAGGCTCCGCGTTCCTTGTTTCTGAAAATTCCCTCTTCTTTGTTGAGTACACGCCCGAGCTGGTAGTGGAGTATATCGTACCGCTTACCGTTTTCGTCCCTTTTTGCCTCAAGTAATCTAGCGTATTCATGCTCTTTGGAATAATAGTACTTAATAAACAAGTTTGTCACTCCTATGTGGGTACAACTATATTGTTCCCACATAGTGTAATTGAAAACATGCGTAATGTCAACACAGAAAAGGACATTTCGTATATTTAGTGTTGAAATGGCATTCTTAATCTATAAGCTCATTTTATGGGTTAATTTAGAATTCATCATTGTTCTTGTTTCTAGTGGGTACAACAATTACCGGGAAATACGGATAACTGTCCTCCATTCCTCGAAAATGGTAAGTATCCTAATTCGTCCAATATAACGCAGTCGAATCGGCTCAATTGCTCGGATGTGCGACCTCCCTTCCCTGCAATCTTTTCCTGTTCCAGCATATTCACTAGATCCACAGCTCCGCAAAAACGCACTTTCTTTTTCTTACGCACGAGGCTCATACCTATCGCTATCGACAAATGCGTTTTTCCACTCCCAGAACCACCAACGAAAATTATGTTCGTATGGCTTTCAAGAAATTTTCCTTCGCACAACAGTTTTATCTGCGACTCGTTAATTTGACCGGCTTTGAATTTAAAGTCGTATTGTTCAACTTCCTTTTGTATCGGAAATTTAGCTTGGTTCAGCCGGTAGCGTAAACTGCGCCCCGCTCGTTCCGCTGACTCCGCTTCCAGCAGGGACAGGAGCAATTTTTCCGTTGTATATCCTTGTTTTTGACCCGAAGCTAATATTTCGTCATAGGCTGACCTCATTCCTTCCAGATGCAGTTCTCTCAGTGCGTTCAGTATGTTTTCTCGCAGCATCACATTTGACCTGACAAAAGTTGGTTATATACAGAACAGTCTGAACGCGGCTCTTCCAACAGTTTCAATTTTTCCGACACCATCACATTTGATGCTTTGGGGTCCTCGGTCAGGCGTGTAAGATAGTTCATTATTGTGCTCTGGCTCACCGCGTTTTCCTCCAACGCAACTGAACACGCCACATTTAACGCTTCCAAACCATACGTTGGTATGGCGGACAACAAGGCACTCACCTGCCGATCCCAGTCCGGATAACGACGCAGGACGTCCCATACTTTACGTATTGATGCCGGCAGTTCCCAGTTCACAAAGGGCCTACCGTTGCGAAGTGCTCCGGGTTTGCGTTCCAGCAATGGTAGGTAATGCAATGGCTCCGTTATGTAACGCCCTTTTTCAAATTTACGCCCATGTTCCGCAACGGCTTTTCCTTCCACCGCTAATACTATACGATTGGCGTATTTCCTTATCGAAACATGCTTGCCGGCATATTCGCATGGAACGCTGTAATGGTTGCCGTCAAATCTTACAAGGCAGTCTGAGCTGGCTCTGCGTTCTTCTGTATCATATCCTGCGAAATCTATCTTCTGGCTGCGCAGATAGGGTTTTTCTTCCTCATAAACCTCATACACGCTCTTGTCAGCTATTTCGGGATGACGTGCATTGCGCGTGCCTAGCAGTACCTGTTCCTTCAGATGCTCGTTAAGGTCTTTGAGATTTGCGAAGCGTAGGCAAGGTGTGAATATACTCTTCCTGTTCGTTCCTACCTGCCTTTCTACACGGCCTTTTTCCCAACCAGACGATGGAGTACAGGCACACGGCTCGAAAAGATAATGTGACGCCAATTGAATGAATTTTCGGTTATATTCCCTCTCCTTACCTTTTCCTATCCTTTGCACAATGGTCTTTGGATTATCGTATATTCCTCTCTCGCAAAGACCGCCGAAAAAAGCGTGCGCCTGGATATGCGCTTCCATCACCATTGGCAGTTCTTCTCGCTCAAACGCCATGCAAAATTTCATTCGACTGTAGCAAAGACAGAATTGTGCCACTTCTATTTTCCTTATCACTCCTCCAAGTTCTATGGTTTCCTGGCTCCAATCGAATTGAAATGCTTCTCCTTTCTCGAATTTTTGAGGTATGTACGCGTTTTTCATACCTGTACCATGCTGTTCTTTCCAATTGCTTATGTAACGCCGTACCGCGTCGTACCCTCCCTCATATCCTGCGTTCTGAAGCAAACCGTATATTTTCTTACTGGTTTGACGCTTATGCGGTGGTAACTGTGCCTCCTTTTCCAGAATTTCTTTGAGCTGATCTATATGCGGACCCAAGACAGGATACGATACCTCCCTTTGGGCGTATTTGAATTCTGTCTGTCCGCTTTTAGCTATTTTTCTAATCGTATTACGGCTCATTCGGAAATCTTGAGCCACTTTCCTCTGGCTAGCTCCTTTCACTAGGGCCATTCTTATTTTTCTTATTGTCTCCACTACAAGCATCTCCCTCATACCCCTCCAACTTAACAGTCGGGGGATAGTTTCTCACATTACTTTCGTGAAGATGAGGACACTCCAAAGTGGATCTATTTTGCGCGCCGATTTCTTGATTACTGGCTCATTATTGCACGCCGCTCGACACACAGATAATCAAGGGCGTGAGTTACGTCTATAATGACTATCCTTATTGGGACAAGGCTAAGAAGCAAAACCGGCATAAGCGCGAATACATCGGCAAGCTTGGGCAAGACGGCAGGTTTATCCCGAACAAGAAATACCTTGCTCGTCAAGACAATGCGGCAGCAAAAGGAGATGCAGCGCCATCAGTAACACCAGCTTGCCGAACCTATTACGGGGCCACGTACCTATTGGATGAGATAAGCAAGATCACCGGTATACAAGAAGACCTTTGTGCCTGCTTTCCAGGCAGTTACAAAATGCTGATGTCGCTCGCCTATTATCTGGTACTGGAAAGCGAGAGCCCCCTATATCGGTTTCATCGGTGGGCGCATGACCATCCGCACCCGTGGGGAGAGGTTCTGACTTCACAGCGGATAAGCGAAATGTTGCGTGACATACCGGAATCGGCGAAGCTGGGTTTCTTCAGAAGGCAAAGCAGGCGGCGCTTGGAAAAAGAGTACCTGGCTTATGACACGACAAGTGTCTCCTCCTATTCGGAGCATATAAAAGCCGTCCGCTACGGTAAGAACAAGGACCATGACAGCCTGCCTCAAGTTAATATGGCGCTAATCTTCGGCGAAGAATCCTGCCTGCCTGTCTACTACCGTGTACTCCCTGGGAATATTACGGATGTCATGACGATTCGAAAACTGGTCAAGGACATTGCTTTTCTCGAAATAGACAAACTTAAGCTTGTAATGGATCGTGGGTTTTACAGCGCGGGCAATATAAATGCGCTATACAAAGGGCACCACAAGTTCCTCATTGCAATAAAGTCCAATAACAGGTTTGTCGCCGGACTAATCGAGAAAGCGAAGAGTGAGATGCATGATTTTGCCCACTACGACGCCGAACATGAAGTATATTATTGGGAGAGCATGGAAGAATGGCCCTATGCCCAAACGGACCGCCATGGAAACGTAACTTTTGAGGAGAAGCGCAGGATCTATGTCCACATTTACTACAACGGACAACGAGCTGAAGAGGAGAAAAGGCGGTTCAATAAGGCGCTCGCCACAACCGAAGCCGCAATCAGATGCGGCGCCGAACTAACACGAGCACAAGAGTCGCTTCGCGAGCAATACTTCGTGGTTAAAGAAACGCCGAAGCGTGGAGTACAGATTCAATACAAGAATAACGCAATACAAATACAAATGGCACAATTCGGTTATTTCGCTCTTTTGTCAAACGATATCAAAGATCCCGTGACAGCGATCGAGGTTTACCGAAGAAAGGATATGATTGAAAAAGCGTTTGACAATCTAAAGGAGCGCCTTGAGATGAAGCGAACGGAAGTCCATTCAGACCAAGCGTTAGCGGGCAAGTTTTTCCTTCAATTCTTAGCCTTGATCTATATCTCGTACATCCATAAACACATGCGAGACAAGAATTTATATCAGAACTACACTATGCAGTCGTTGTTAGATTCCCTGGATGTGATTGAGCGATATGATTTTGGCGGCAAAAGGTACCATTGCAGTGAAATGACGGAAAAACAGCAGAATCTCTTTGCTTGTTTTGGTGTGTCTCCACCTACCACGCTATAATTTTCGGGAGCTTAGGATAAAATATCAGGATTTTCCAGAGTCAGAACAGCAGAGGAATCTGTGTGTCCATTTTGCAGTGGCGAACTTGTGTACCGTGATTGTAAACTCCGTCAACTCAAGGATTTAATCGGCGAGATTAGTTGTTTTCTTTTGCGCCGTTTGCGTTGCCAAGGAACCTGCAAAACACTGCATACTGAGCTTCCAGATATCATTCAACCCTACAAACATTATGAATCGGGAGTGATCCAAGCCGTCATTGATGGCAGCGCGGATGCGTCGACTTGCCATGCTGACGACTCCACGATCCGACGGTGGAAAAACGACTTTAACAAAGCTGAGCCCGACATTGCGCAGAGACTGGCGTCTGTTTATGGGCTAATGACCGACGAGATAGTGCCGATAGGAGATACACGCCAAATTCTTGAGCCCATCAAGGTCAAGTGTGAACACTGGCTCGCTTTTGTCATGAAATTGCTCATCAACAGCGGGCACAGACTATGCACCCAGTTTGCCTTTTGTCCCTCTAAATCCCCTGATACAGTCAGTTCAGTGAGCAAAAACGACACCGAAAGGGGCAAAAAAGATGACGCAACCATTAAAAACAGCAGTTGAGGTGGCGACCGAACGTTTCAATCTAATCGCACCGCTTGTGGGCGGCGATCTGGACAAGGGACGCCGCTACGACCTCATGCGCGAAATTGCCGAGCGAAGCGGCACATCGGCCCGGACGCTGAGACGGTACGTGAGCGCGTGGAAAGAAGGCGGCTTTGAGGCGTTAAAACCAAAGCAAGGCTGGGAAAGGCCCGACAGCAAATTGGCTGATACCTTCGGGCAAGTTATCGACGCGGCCATAGAGTTACGTCGCGAGTCGCCATCTCGGAGCGTGGCGGATATTATCAAAATCCTGGAACTGGAAGGCGCAATATCGCCGGGAGAGGTTGCCCGCAGCACACTCCAGCGGCATCTTGCGGCAAAGGGTTACTCATCATCACAGATGCGTATGTATACGAGCAAAGGCGCTGCCGCAAGGCGTTTCCAAAAAGAGCACAGGAACCAGCTGTGGCAGAGCGACATCAAATACGGCCCCTTCGTGCCTGTGGAAAATGGCCGTAAAAAGCAACTCTACCTCGTCGTCTGGATCGACGACGCCACCAGATACATAGTCAACGCCAGATTCTATCTGGATCAGACCGTCGACGCGCTTGAAGACAGTCTTCACAGGGCCATACAAAACCTTGGGGTGCCTGATAAAATTTTCGTCGACAATGGCAAGCAATACAAGTCTAAATGGCTCTCACGAACCTGTGCAAAACTTGGTATCAGGCTACTTACAGCGAGGCCTTATCATCCTGAAGCAAAAGGTGTCGCAGAAAGGTTCAATCGGACGGTCGAAAAGTTCATCTCCGAAGCCATCCTCGCCAAGCCCTCTGGTGTAGCGGAATACAACGAATTGCTTGGCGTATGGCTTGACGAATATTACCACACAAACGCCCACTCCGCCCTTGGTGGTATTTCACCTGCTACCGCGTTTGGGACGGACGCACGCCCGCTCAAATTTGCTAGTGCCGAACAGATGCGAGACGCGTTCCTTTATACGGAATTTCGAAAAGTGGACAAGACAGGCTGCATCAGTTTTCGCGGTAGCCTCTATGAAGTCGGCCTTGCCTACATAGGCAGAAAAATTGAAATCCGCTTTGAGCCATCTTGGAGTGAGGAGATAGAAGTCCTTGATGAGCAGTCAAAACCATTTATCGCCAAAAAACTCGTAATCGGCCCGAACTGCGGTACTACCCGGGAACTCCCCGAACATATGCGGACAACTCCGCCACAAACCTCACGGATGCTGGACGCGTTGAAAAAAGAACATCAAGCGAAGCATCAACCAACGCAAACAGCGAACACATTCAAGGAGCTATGGAAAGGGGGCGCAGAAAATGTATGAAAAATTTTTTGAAATGGAACACACGCCGTTCGTCAACACCATCCCCGTGGAAGCGTTGTATCTTTCGGAAAAACACAAAGAAATCCTTGGTCGTCTTGAATATGTGGCCCAAGGGAACCGTTTTGCAATCGTTACCGCTGGCGTAGGCATAGGCAAGAGCACGCTGCTCCGAAAATTTGCTAAAACCCTCAACCCTGAAAAGTTCACCATTTTGTATCTTTCAGATTCTCAACTCACGCCGCGATGGTTTTACAACGGGCTTTTAGATCAGCTGGGCATTGAGGCAAAATTTTACCGTGGCGATGCCAAGAGGCAATTGCAAAAGCATCTCAGACTCATCCGTGAAGTCCATCACCGCAACGTTCTGGTAATCGTTGATGAAGCCCACCTTATGGATCGAGAAACTTTCGAGGAAGTCCGCTTCGTATTGAACACCGAGATGGACTCATCAAACCCGATGGCGCTGGTGCTGGTTGGGCAAAATGAACTTTGGGACAAGCTCAGGATGCAGCTTTACGCCGCTATAAGGGGGCGCATAGACATCAAGTGCGAACTGCCGGGAATGGACAGGGCTGAACTCGACGCATATGTGAAGACCCATCTGTCCTATGCCGGAGGGAAAGATGAAATATTTACCGATGCCGCGCTGGATGAGCTGCACAGATATTCAGCCGGGGCAGCCAGGGCGGTGAATAAAGCTGCGACCCATTGCTTGATTTACGCTGCTCAGCGAGCTAAAAAACTCATCGACGATACCATGGTGAAAACCATAATCGATGCGGAACTTCCTTAGACTCGTGCAAAAGAGAAGAAGGCAATGAAATCATTTCTCGATTCTATAGATGTATCAACACGTGGAAAGCGCCGCAAGGCGATGCTGCTTGTCATTGAGCTGCTTGAAAAAATCCGTCATGCCGAAGAGCGATACATGCAAAGGATTCCGCTTAACTTACGATCGGGCGACGCTTATTTCTCGGCAGATTACAGCGTTGATGCCTTACTTGACGCGATTAATAGTCTTTTTGATGCTTACTGAATCATTGTGCTTTTTTACGTGCGGAGGCTATCTCAACACAGGATGTCACATTAGCACCGTGCGGTGTTTCAAGTGCTGGGCAGTGCTCAATTCTCCTGAGTTTTCCAATTTTTTCTACCAGAAACTCGGTTGGCACCAAGAAAGCATAGATATCATGCGGTTTTCGCAGATGGCGAGTTTGGGAATCGGTGAGTTTATGGTAGAATTTCTACCATAAACTATAGCCCGCTAAACCTTTGCTAATACTAACAAAAACCATTAATGGTAGAAAAATATGTAAAACTCAAGCAATTCTGGCACTGCCTTTTTATCATCGCTTGAAATAACTGGATGATAAATCTCGGGATTGACATTTCAGGTTAGCTATTTATGGCAGGTTTCCTGAGCAAATGATGGACAGTTCAGGGAGTCAGCAACAATATAAGGCAGCTTATTGGTGATTCCAAGAAAGGCTGATATACGCCTTTTGCTAATTAATATTTTCTGATATCCTACAATTTCTATCACAGACGCAAGCCCCGGATGCCTTGCTGTGCCTAGCTTCCAGGGCTCTTTTCTACGGTGCAACTGTCAAAGTCAGGATAAAGTCAACGGACGAAAAATCGTTGTTATCGATTAAAATGGCAGCCCGGCTGTAGCACTAAATATAAAAAATGTGCTACCATTACGCCGTGTAAAAAATCAGCGAGGAGCGTGGTGTTTATACTTAGGT
>Ga0099364_10007577_pt1 | contig 15457 bp, 5 predicted proteins | sample TergutTh196P3_FD_73070 | JGI IMG/M metagenome (GOLD analysis project Ga0099364, IMG submission 73070) | Microcerotermes parvus P3 segment gut microbial communities from Pointe-Noire, Republic of the Congo - Th196 P3 | ecosystem: Host-associated > Arthropoda: Insects > Digestive system > Gut ... | reverse complement strand
AAATCCATGTTGAAGTGCCATTAGGTAAAGATTATGAAATTATACCAAATACAAGAATAGTTAATTTACGCAGAGCAGAATTTAAAGACAACCATGTAAATAAAGCGGCGTTTGGCAATCCATTACATCTTAACAATGGATTACAACATCAAGTTAGAGGCGGCGGTGCGATTTATACTATATGGGCTGACCTTAATGTTGTAAGAGGCGTTAATTTTGTTGGAAATACTGTTTATAATGGAAATGGCGGTGCAATCGAAATGGTTAATCCAAATACGACAACACCAAGATTTTTCATCACAGATTTAGATGTAGTTGATTATGCTACAACTCCTCAAAAATACGCACATTTAGAAGGTCTTCCGAGAGTTGCGGCGGGTTATACTTCTGTTAATTATCCGTTTACTTACGGTGCAAACTATAATCCGGATCAACCTATTTATAGAGTTGAATATCCAGATGAATATGATGCAAATGGTAGGTTAATTCTTGAAAGCGGTTTAGTTCCGAATCCACATACTGGTATGCTTAATAGATTCGAAGACAATGCTGCTATTGTAGATTCTGCAATGGGAAAATACCAAATCGAAAATTATGGTAATACTCAAATAAGTTTAGGTTATATTATGCCGAATGTAAATAATACTGCTCAATTCTGGACTTCGCAAGAAAATGGATTTGTTGGCGGAAATATTGGGCATTTGGTAAATGTATATTATCAAAATAATAACTGGGTTTGGTCGCCTGCTTATGATGATAGTTTATGGTATAACCAAAGATTTAATAAAATTCATTTCTCGAATTCGCAAACAGGATATTTTGCTACAAGTCATGGAATGATACTTAAAACAACAAATAGAGGTGCGACTTGGAATGTTGTGCATCATTCTACTGATATAAGAGAAAGTATTACAGATATGAGTTTTATCGGTGGTGCAAGCGACAGAGCAATTGCAGTTACTGACGAAGGCAGAATTATCACAACAGATAATGGTAACGATTGGCATTTAGCATCTTGGAATTATTTGAATAAAAAATTCTATGGAGTTCATTTAGTAAGCGGCTCATTGGCGTTTGCTGTTGGCTCAGATGGAACAATAATTAAAATGACAAGAACGGGTTCTGATTGGGACTTCGATCCATTATTTATGCCTGGATTAAACAAAGATTTAAATAAAGTATTCTTCACTAATGCAAATAACGGTTTTGCTATTGGCAACGAAGGAACATTTATATATACAAGAGATGGCGGCGTTGAATGGAATCTTTTAATGGGCGTTTTCCCTCCGGGAGACAGATTAACAGATATAGCATTTTATGGAAATCAAATAGGATATTTAACAACGGCTTCAGGTCGCGTTTGGAAAACAATTGATGGCGGAAATAACTGGGATATGTTAGACCACGACTTTAGAAATACACTTAATTCTGTATTTTTAATGGATTTTGATAAAATTTTCGTAGTTGGCGAAAACGATTTAGTTATGCGTTCAATGGACGGCGGCGAGAACTGGACTTCATTAGAGCCGGGTAGCAAATCAATGGCACTTGGTAATCCAAGAACTCACGCAGAAATTCCTACATTAGTAGAAAATGGTATTGGACTTGGCGGTGCTATCTATATTTTAGATAACCAAAACAGAAATGATGCAATTATATTAGATAGTGTTCATTTTAATAGAACAAGAATTATTGATAATTTTGCATTTACAGGTTCTGCTATCTATTCTGATAACTTTAACTTAAAATTGTTCTTTAATCGCTCTTTGATTAGAGGCAACAAAACCGATACAAATAATACAATTGGTAGAGCCCAAAATCATATTACAGGTCCATTTAATAGAGACCCGCAATTCACAGAAAGAAATGACGCATCGAGCGATTTAGCATCCGCTACAATCTATGGTGAAATACAAGGTCCTTTCCCTACAAGCGAATTTTCTACATTATCTAATTCTATCTTCGAAAACGAAGCAAGATTCTTAATAAGATTGCCAGATGCTCCAAGCACAAAAGGTATTTTAGCGGGACAAAATAGTGGAGTTGGAACAGGCGGAACGGATACATTAATAGGTAACTATTGGGGTCATACGGAAGCAAATGTTGGTTTAGTAATTATGAACCATCAACATAATCATCCAGGAAATCCATTGCCAATGGATAGATTTATGACTTTCTTTGTAGAAAAAAGAGTTAATGGAGAGTGGTTAAAAGCAAATAGAAATTATTTGCCATTCTATAATAATTGGAATAATCCTGCTGTATATGATGTAATTGATAACAGAAGACAAGGACCATTCGAATACAATTCGAGTGATTATCAATTTGGTGCAAGTGGCATCGGTTATCAATATATAGAATTGAGAAACGCAGATAATACTGTTCCTGATTTTGAAAGTATTCCTGGCGATATGACAATTCCTGAAAAATATCTATTCTCTTACGATGTATATGATTTGCACGATAAAGGAACTGATATTAAAACCGCAGATTATTCGAAAAGAAGAATGTTTCCGATCGAAGATTTTGCAGTAGGAAATCCAGTGCAAATATTTTTAGATGATTTGAATTATCAGGATGTAAATGATCCAAGACAAAACGAAAAGCGTCAAAAATATGTTAGAAGATGGATAAGAGACCCAGAATATGCAAATGCAGTAAATGCAAATGGAGATCCAATATATCCGGAAGCGGCAAGATTGCAACGTCTTTGGACGCCTTTAGCACAAAGTCCAGATGCTACCGATAATGTTCCAAGATATTATCATCCTTTAGGAATGCCTATTTATCTTGAAACAAGAGCAAGAACAAATATTGGTGAAATGGGTGTAACTAACAGAAACTTTAAACATCAAGGTTCAACTGTATTCTTTATAATTAATGAAACAACGCAAGATTATATTCGTGTTAATTTTAGGCAAATTCCAAGACAATACGGAATAGCGGATTCTATATGGGCTGACGATATTTATAGATCAACAGTATTTTTAGTTCCTGATTCTTCAAGAAGAGGTTCAACTCAAGAAAGAAGATTAGCAGAGAACTTATATAACTTGGGATCGAACGGAACATTCCCATTTGGAACTGACCCTGATGCTGGTTCTGGTGGTTCAGGTTCTCCTGAATTATTGAAAAAATTAGCACCAAGAGCATTGACGGCAAACGAACCTAATCCTGGTATTAATGTTGCGGCACATAACGAAGATTATGCTGCACTCGGCGGAAGAAAATATAGAGTAACTTCTGAAAGATATGATGGAACTGTAGGTCAGTATGAAGGAAGCCCTTTCCAAACATACTTCAATTTAGGTGATGATGTTACAGGCAGAAGGGTTGGATTATTCTCTAACAGACCAGCAATGCCAATAGATAATAATATAGTTGCTAATTCTAATAATGAAACGCAAACAACATTCTTCGCGGGCGAAAGATATGGTGCTTTACCAGCAAATGTTGGCGATGTTATCAGAGTTATTTCAAGAAATGTTCTTTGGAGACAAGGTATCACTACGGCTTATGATGGCGGTTTAGTGTTTATTGTTAGAGAAGGACCAGAAGCACCTGTATTCACGGGCGATATTACTATGTGGGGAACTCCTGAACTTAATCCTTACGTTACTGATATAAATGGCGAATATCCTGTTTTACCATATCCAAGAGTAGACGAGGAAGATGGTAGCTTTACAGATGATACAGTTAGAAATCATGGCTTGCTTAATAAAGTATTTGTAAAAACAAATAGAAATTATCCGAGGCCAAACGGAACTTATTCAAACGTAAATCTTCCTGATAATGTAAGAGGAACTGACTTTATTTTGAAAGCAACAGCGTTAGATAGAAATGGGTTTTATGATCCAAGAAATCAACTTAATGCGGGTGCATTTTCAGAATTAATTTGGAGATGGAATTTTATAGATAATAATTCTGGGCTATCAAGATGGTTGATGGCAGATACAGTTTTAAGTAACATAACTGTAGATGGCGTTACTCATAGCGGATATTTAGAATTTAAAGGAACTCCTATAAATCCTTATATTGTTCCGGGCGGAGAAAGAATTCAAGTTTCAGCAAGAAACTATGCTCCGGGCGTTGATATGTTAGATTCATTAAACGCAGCAGGATCATCGGGAACAGCTCTTATTCCTTATTTCTATAGAACATTCCCGCCGTATTTGAATGCTCCACATTATAATGAAGATGTTGATGGCAGCTTTAGTTTGGTTGCAAGATACCTACAACAAGATACTATGGGTATTAGCGGAAATGCGGCTGTATCAGAACAAATTAGAATATATGTAATGGATAGTTTGCCGAGATTTATAGACTATAAACCAGATGACGACTTGTCAGACCCTGATGTATTTAATGTAAAGCAATCTTTATATGATCCATCAGTGCCACAAAATGAAATCGGTACTCGTCCATATAGTTGGTCTCGTTTCCAAGCAGGAACAACTTTAATGACGGGAAGCACAAGAGAAACAGGTCCTAAATTCTTAGTTAATGTTACAGACAGATTAAGATTTAAAATGGATTTAAATACAGATGATGAGTTGGAAGATCTTGCTGCAGAGCAAACAATAACAGTAGAACCTTGGCACTTCCCATTTGGTAGAACAGCATATTCATTTGCTAATGTTGCAATTAGTGTAACCGATACATTGGTGTTGGATACTTTGACAAACACTCAAAATCTTTTAGGAGTTTCGCAATTAAAACCAAGATGGGTAGATATTGACTACTTTATGGAATATGATGATTATGAACAGTTCGAGCCAACAGGATTCGAATTCCAAAGAAGAGGACAACTAAACATAAGAATTGATAGTGCTGATGTAGACAGTTTGTTGTTAATAAGAGAGGTTGCTGATGGTAGCAAGCAATATAACACAGATACAGTTATGGCTATAGTAGTAAATAATGGTCATGGCGGAGTATCAACGAAGTATTTTGACCTGTATATTAACTTCCAACCGAAATTCGTATCAACAGATCCATTACCAACGGCTATCGAAGGTGAAGAATATAATATCAGACGCAACAATACAAGAGCGATTGGAATATTCGATGCAAATAGGGATCAAAAGCATCGTTTCGAATTGATATACGATACTACAAATATTGATGATTATTTTGCTTACGACAGATCATTCTCAGATGAAACTCCAATAAAATGGATTGATGTTGATACAACCACAACCCCATGGGATACTACTATTATTATTCCAAGGGCTACACCTCATTGGCTACAAATTAATCCAGAAAGCGGCGTTCTATACGGCGTTCCAACATTGATTACAGATATGGCTGATACTTTGGCATTCGTAACTGTGTTAGTAGAAGACGAAGACGGTTTAATAAACGTTCAAGTTTTTGAAATGCCAGTAAATATTGGTAACTGCTGTCCTATATTTGTAGGTGCTCCAACTATTGATTGTTTGACAGAAGGCGAGCAAATTTCCGAATCTATTTGGGTTTTTGATAGAGATTTATTAAGAGATGGCGATGAAACAGAAACTCTAACATTCAGAGTTGTAGAGCCATCCGGTTTAATGATAGATCCTCCAACTATGTCAGGTCAATTAACAAGAGACACAATAGAAGTTTTCTTAAAGAACGATAACCCTAATGGCTTTGTTATTAACTGGAATGATGTGTTTAACTATAGAATGCGAGTTGTAATAGAAGTAAGAGATAGCAAAGGTTGCACGGATACATTGAAATTTGATATGAGAGTATCTGAAGAGGTTACATTTATTTCGCAATTAAGAGTAACGAACTCGTTGAATCATACGCAAGTATTAGAATGGGGAACCGGAACTAAAGCAACAACGGGAGATGATTTTGACAGGCAAGGTTTGGGAATATTAGATGCGGTATATTGTGAAATAGAAATTCCGCCATTGCCAGAAAAAGATGTATTTGATGCAAGATGGTCAATACCAATGCTTAATGGAACATACAGAAATATGTTCCCAACGGCAACGCAAACTACAGGCGGAAACATAGAATACAGATACAGAGGAACATTCCAAGCCGGTGGCGTAAATGCTACAGGAACGGCTGCGAACTATCCAGTTGAATTGACTTGGAATCCAGCAACAGTCCCTCCTATAGGCGATCTTGCAAGAAATCCGCAAGGTTCTACTTGGAGAATTATTGATGGAACAACTGCGGGTAACTACTTCACTATAAATATGAGCAATATTGCAGAAGCTCATGTTGCTGCAGGTGTTGTTAGCTTCAGCCAAAACCCAACAACGGGGGATGTAACAATTTCTATTGCAGATAATAGAATAGATAATTTCCACATTGTTCATGACTGGTATACAGGAATCGAAGACGAGAACCATTTTGTAACAGCGATTAATGGAATAAATCCAAATCCTGCTACAATGACGGACAAAACAGCAAAACTTGATTTCACATTAGCAAAAGCGGGCTATGTAACAATAGAAATATTTGATGCATTAGGTAGCAAAGTTGCAACTATAGATAATAATTTCTATGGTGCAGGAAATCATATAATTGATGTTAACTTAATAGATTTTACAGGAAGTAAATTAGTTAGCGGTGCATACACTGTCAGATTAACTGCAGGAATGGAACTTAAAAACTTACCTTTCATTGTAATACAATAATTAAACAACGCGGGGCGTCTGCGATGGCGCCCCTGCTATTAATTAAAATATTTTGTAATTAATTTAAGGAAATAAATAAAAATGAGAAAAAACCTCATAAAAACAATACTGAGCATCACTGGAATAGCTTGCTTCCTATTTGCTTATACACCAGCTTTCGCTACAGTATACAATCAATTCCAGTCCGTAGAGACAAAAAATTGGAACTGGTTCGGTGTTAGCACCGATTTTCAATTGCCGGCCACATTACAAAACAATTTTGTAGTGCTAAATGATGGCATTCGCCGAGATGGACCAATAACTCCAGAAAATGATTTTAAGTTGTATAGAAATCCTAGACTGGACAATAACTTAGATGATGGTTATGCAGAAGTTGAATTAGGTTTTACCTACAGATTCAACGGCAATGACTACACTAAAGTATATGTGTCTATAAATGGCTTCATAACATTTGATGAACCACCTGGAAATGAAATCATAACAAGGGATCCAGAATGTCTCTTTATAAATGATGTAGGTGGCTCGATACCAAAAAATGTAATCGCTCCTTACTGGGGAGACCACAAGTATTGGCCTATGATGGGTCAATCAACATTGGATAGTGGCAAAGCAGTATCAGAAATAGGGTATGTTCAATACAAATATGAAACAATAGATCCTATAACTTATGCTGCAGTAGAAAGAAATGCCATTCTTATCCAATGGAAACACTTAAATGTTGATTGGTGCACAAGAAATAGGAATCCAGATGGAACAGTTAGTGATTCTGTAATCTGGCTTGGCAATGTTGCATCGTTTCAATTAATCATTTATGAAGGACCAAATGACACCGTTGCTTTACAGGGCGATATAGAGTTCAGATATGGCACATTTGGACCAACCATAGCCCAGTTAACTTCACCGAACGGTCCAAACGTTAATATTGGTCCTAATCCTCGTCTCGCTATTGGTGTAAAAGGTGAAGCTAGAGTTAGTGCGGATAGAGCCGATTTCATTAATGCTCTATATTGCGGCAACATTCTGTATCCTCAGCTATATCCTGCAGATGTAAATATGCAAAGAAGTTACACTACATTTGTAACAAATTGGGGAACACCTTCTGGCGATCCAGGTAGAGCAATATTCCTCAGGGCTAATTATTCTATTGCTGGCGATACTACTTGGGGCGATGGCGATGCTGATATGTCGAACGCCGAAGGTGGAATGCACCTTGGCAGACCACAAAATAGATTTGTTACACTAAATGATGTAAGAACTATTATGTTAGCAGCCGTTACGGATAACAAATTAGATTCTATTTATAAGCAAGCAGCATTCCATGGAGATGTCAATCACGACGGTAGATACTATTTCTTAACTAATAGAAATTCAGCTATTTACAGATATGATAGACTTTATAACCTTATGGTTTTGGATAACGGTTTATATGTAGAAGATCCTGATGTTCAGCTTGGTGAGATGAACATTGATAATATCTCAAGAGATACTTTCTACTTAAGAAAGGTTGGAGATTATTCAGGTAAATTTGGATTTAAAGAATTCTATGGTAAAAACGATGATATTATAGAAATTGATTTCATTGATTTTGGCATTATGCCGCCACAAAACATTAGAAGATTTAAAGTTATTGATAAAAGCAATACTTTAGGTGATCCAGATTTTGATTATCAAATTAGAATTGCTGTTATTGATGATGGATTAAATAAATATTCTAGGTCTGATAGAAATTTATTGTGGGATGTTTCAGAGAGCAACGTTCAAAATCGTGCCGAAGTTCTTAGAACTAAACTGAAAAAAAGAATAACTTGGAAAGATTCGTTACTTACTCAAAATATTAGCGACTTGCCAGGTATTAGCAATCCATACACAGAAATCTATTACGAAACAAATGAGTTGGATGCATCCCTCATTATGGCTTGGATAGGCGGTCAAATTGGTTGGCTACCTTGGATATGGGAAAATCCAAATCATGACTTTAAAGGAAAAGAAACAGAATTGTCTCCGTATAAAAATGCAACAAATATTACTTTCAATAATGAAAGAATTAACGGCGATAACATTGTTCTTCCTGTATATTACAACGGAGTTGCAGACAATAATCAAGCGGTTAAATTTAATTTTAACACAGATGTTGTAAATATAGAAGCTGCAAATTCAAATGTAATGGTTGAGTATTCGAACGATACGAGAACAACAGTAATTATTTCGAATGGATACTTTAATCCAAACAATCCAATTGCTTATATTACTTTGCCAAATGATGTTAATACATTCGATGCAACTAATGTAAGATTTTATGGAGAAAATGTAGATAATGTAAGTTATAAATTAGCATCAGGAAGCAATGCTTTAAATAATAACTCATTGTCAAACAATCCAAATCCTGCGAATAATTATACTGAAATTACAGTAAATATTCCTGTTGCAGGAACTTACAAACTTGCTATATATGATATAGATGGCAATTTAGTAAGTGAAATAGTAAATTCTAATTTGGAAATTGGAACTCGTAAATTTAAATGGGATTGCTCGAAAGTTGTAGCAGGCACTTATTTCTATACATTAGAAGGTGCTAATACTTCTGTAACTAAATCACTAATTATAGCGAGATAGTGATGAAAAAAGGATTAGTAAAAAAATCGTTAATGCTAATCGCTCCACTTATTTGGCTACTGCTTTTATGCGGTAGCCAGATGAGAGTGGAAGCCCAACAAGACACAATTAAACCAAAATTGGTTTTGAATAGGGCTGAAATTGATCTTTGTAATAGCAATATAGGAAGGGATTTTGTTTTAACTATTGATTTAGGAAAAACAATAGTTCAAACAGATTCTCTATTCATTGCAGAAATAATATTTCTTTATAAAAGAGAGAAAATGCTGATAGATGGTTATTTGACAATGGGAACTTTATTCGAACAGTTTGATCCAACTTACTTTCACTTCAAAACATTTCCTGCAAATGTGAGTGGCGAATATGATACAGTTATGATGCAAGGAATGCGGCTTTTCACGGCAGTTGGAGGACATACGAGATTGGTGAATTTTACAGGAAGATTATTAGGGGATATTACAGAATGCGAATGTTTTGATTTTATAATAGAAAGTATATTTTTAGGAAATGATTTTAAGATACCTTATATAAGTCAATACCCTGATACAACGGAATTGTGTTTAATAAATAGAAATTTGCCTGATAGAAAAATTAGTATAAAAGGGTTCGAAGATAGTTATACGATAGATAGTTTGGAAGATACTTTAAGATTGGATTTTTTTGTAGAAGTAGCAAATAAAAAGAATTTGAAAAGCTTTAATATAGAATTAAATATAAATAATGAGTTCTTTGATGATGTTGAAATTGCAAATATTTATACAGATAATATAATATTGGTTCGAACAGATACAAATTGTATAATAAAAATTGATAATATAGATACAACAAATATTAATTCTGCGAAAATATTAACCGCAGAATTGATAAGGAAACGAAACGAAGAAGCAAATGTGATAATACATTTTGAAATAAATGAGATAAATGAATGTGCATGTTCGATGAATGGAGATGCAAAATCAGTTGAAATAAATTTGCCTGAAAAGGTTTCGATAGTAGGGGAGTTGAATGAAGGAATTACAATATTAGAAAGCGGTGATATGATATTATTAAAATCGAACGATGAAATAACATATTTTAAGTTGATAGATTTATATGGTGCGGAAGTTAACTACGGAATTGAAAGAATAGGCGATAAAGAAGTGTTATTTGATAAAATAAAATTAGCAAAAGGCGTGTATTTTATTAAAGTTATAACTAATAATACAAGCCAATTGCAAAACATAAATTTGATAATTAATTAGTTTTTATAAATTATTTCGGAGGTTTCTAAATGAAACTTTTATTTAGTCGCAACAAAATGCGAAAGACAATTACGGGAACATTGCTGTGTGTTCTCATGCTGGCTCTGCTGTGTAATGATGTGTATTCACAAGCAGATAGAAAACCAGATTTACCAGTGTTGGGTTTTGGGGTCCGTGATGGTGGCACGCCTTATCAAGCCAACGGCGATATAGCCAACCCAACAACAGATTGGTGGCCTGATAGTAGAATTTGGACAGTTCCATCGAGAGTTATTAACAACCAAATACAGCATAAAGAAGTTTTGGTTCCTGTTTTTATCTCAAACAGATGGTATGGTTTTGAGGATACTGGTTTTCCTCTACCAGGCGTAAAATTCCAAGAAATTTCATCGTTTGCTTTTAAAGTGTATTATGATGACAGAACTCTACAATTCGTAGATATTCAAAAGCATCATCCTTTTGCAGAAGAAGAAGCGAGAAATTTACGGACCACTCACTATCACAGTGCGGGTATGGAATACTACAATCCATTGGCTTACAACTTTAATGTTACTGCCTCAAACAACAAAGCTACTGATTATTTCAGATACTTTGATGTGTTTGATACTACCAGGCTTGCTAGTGGAGAAGTGTCTTATAGACACGCAGGTGTCGGAAACGTAGTGTCAATATCTGGCGTAGCATCAAGTTTTCATAATCTTGATACGACTCCTGCGGGCGAGTATAGAGTGTTGTTGTATTTGAAATTTAAAGTGTTGCCAACAACAACAGCAAGGCCAGATGATGTAAGAACCTGTAAAATTTACTTCGACCCAACTTACATCTGCTACAATGGAATAAATATTGCAAAAGATAGAGGTGTTGCTCTATTGGAAGATTATCCGACTTCACAAGCGGATCCAAATTACAACTTTCTTAATTCTGGTTTTTTAGGTCCTTGGGGGGAATATACTAGAACAAATGATAATATGCAATATTTTAATATGAATTGGTCTGCTGCAGAAAAAATAGCACAAGTAAGTCCGGCAAGAAGTGTTGGTCTCCAGATGTATTCTAATTATGAAAACACCGAGAGATATGCCAGAGATCCATATTTACCAGGTTCAATAACATTAAGAGTTATGAATTTTTACAGCGAATTCCAATTTGAAGTTGTTGATCCGAATAGTATGCTTAGTCCAGAGCAGCGTCTTATTAAGGACGCGGACGATCCTTCATTATGGATAATGACAGAACCTATTACTGCTGACAATGTAGTTAGAACAGCGAGTTCTGCATATGTCAACAATTCAGAAAGAGGAATAATAGTTTCAAACACATTGAGCTATCCTGCAACAATGGAAGATATTATTGTTGAAACAGATCAAGATTGGTTAAGGGTAAGAAGTATTTCGCATAACAGGGCACCAGATTTTGACCTTGGATATGAAAATAAATTTGGATCACAAGTAGGACCAACTATGCCAGCAAGAAGAGCATTCTGTCAAAGAATAAACAATCTTATAGGACCTACAGATGATTATTATCAATTTCTTGGCCCAGCTGGAAATAACCAACCTGGAATTTGGAGATTGTGGCTCGTTTGTAATCAATCTGCATTAGAACCAGGAGAATATATTTGACATATTACTCTCAAATCACCTTTTAATCTAGATGAAGTAACAAGAATCCAAGTTAGATTTTTGGTTCTTGATAATCCTGTAGAAAGAGCAGCGCCAGGCAACATTCCGCAATTAACTCTGCAGTCTGCAACTATACCATATGGAATACAACTAAAAATAACTCCATTTAATGGTATGAGAACCGACTTAACAAGAACTTTGATTATGGGTAGTGCTGAATTAGCTACAGATCTTGTGGATTCATTATTTGGTGAATATCCTATGCAATATCCATTAGGGCGGAATAGATTTAATAATTCAATTCAATTTGATGCAAGATTCTTTTTAGATACAACAGTATTTAGTCCAGAAGCATTAGCAAAAATGCCTACTGCTGAAAAAATGGATCTTGTTCAAAATGGTTTCGGTGATTATACGCATCATGATGGCATACATAATATACCAGCAAATGCTGCTCTTGAAAATAGTATGCCTCGTTCTCATTCGAGAGACATTAGAAGCAATATACCGGGAACTCAATCGCATACTCACTGGGTAAGATACAGATATGCGGGAGAAGAGGATTTCTATCCTGTAGTATTAGAATGGGATGCACATCAATTCAATCAACAAGCAAATACTATCCATCTAAAATATATGTTGAACGGGGAACTCCAAATCAGAGATATGAGAACTGAAGGAACACCTATCGGAAACAATAGATTTACTTTCACTTTTACTGATATAAGCGTTCAAGAATTCTGGATAGAATATACAATCGGGCAAGAATCAAGAACAGATTATCTTGACAATTTTGGTGATCCTATGATTATGCCTCACGCTTGGAACTTTGTTTCACTACCATTAAATCCTGTGAATAAATTCCATAGATTTATTTTCCCTAATGCTATTACTACAACGCCTTATCTATTCTATCAAAATGGATGGCAGCCACCAGTAGATGGCATGTTACAACCAGGATTGGGATATTTTCTTAAATATAATGAACTTATTGATAGACAATTCAACGGTGCTTACTTTAACTATATTTCAAGAACAAGGTTCCCTGTTGTATTATATTCAGGACCTCCTGGTAGAGGTGGATGGAATGGAATTGGAGCGTTATCAAATATTATAAGTATTGATAGAATGTCGTTCGACAACTATGATAACGGCGATCTCGCTGATATTGAATATACAAAGGCTAATGGCGTTTGGGCTTATAGACCAAACAGAGGTTATGTAGAGGTTAATGCTCTATATCCTGGAAAAGCATATTTTATAAAAGTTGATAAGAACTCATATTTAGTCCTTGATGGCACAACTGGTCCTAAAACAGCATTAGAATTGCCAGCCACTCTAAAAAATAGAGTTGCAGGATTCGATAAAATTACTGTAGCAGATGCAAGCCAAAATATTGCTAATCTGTATGCTGCAAACAATGTAAATGTTGATAACTATCAACTACCTCCACTTCCACCAACTGAAATGTTTGATGTTAGATTCTCAAAAGATAATTATGCTACTAACTATGAAACTTCATTAGTTAATATGCAAGGTATTACTTATCCTGTTTATATTAACTTTACAAATCCTCGTGCTAATTACTCCGTAGTTGATCCTGTTTCGGGTGAAATATATGGAACAATAAAAGCAGGCGAAACAAGTAATGTAGTGATTAATTACTCTAAATCGAACTCATTCAAATTAGTTGCGGAAGCATCTAATGAAACGTTTTTTGTTACTGTTAATCAAAACCCTGTTACTACTAATACTGCCGAAGTATCATTTGGAATAGATAACGATGCTGATATATCATTATCAATTTTCAATGCTATCGGAGTAGAAGTTGCTAATATCAATGAAGTATTAGGCAAAGGCGTTCACAACAGAACATTTGATGTTACAAACCTACCAGCAGGTGCTTATACGATAAGATTGCTTGCTAATGGCGAATTAAGAATATTTATGATGAATATCGTAAAATAATCTTAAATTCCCAAAATCAAACAATGGGCAACTATGAAATAGTTGCCCTATTTTTTTGGTTTCTTTTCCCAATTTTGAGACTCAAAAATTCCGCCAGACAACACCAATATGCGAAACAGAATCGTATCCAATCTCTTTGTCATACCGCATTAAATACGGTGTGACAGGATTTTTAGAGATGCCATTACTTTATAGTGACTCACACCAATGCTTCTTCTGATATTGGAATAGCATCAGGGACAGCGAAATCAATTAAATCATCTTTTGAAGGAAGATTTTCTTTTTCGATATTATTTATTTCATTTATTAATTTATTTAATTGCTTTGAAATTGCTGCATCGATTGTTCCCATTGCGGTATAAAGAATACAACTTCCTTTTTTTATGCTATCATCTTTAATAAAAGAAATGGTGTCGTGATTTTGCTTTATTAAATCTGATTTTGCGTCAATCAAAACATTATAATCTGCAGAATTTATTCGAATAGAAAATATTTTTTCATTATTTATTTCATCAAAAACTCTTTGAATTTGCTTTATTACAACATTGCCATCACTATTTATTTCTGTTTCTAAAATCACCTCAGCAACATTTTTGCTAATATCAATTATTTTTTCTTTTGCATAATTTATTTGTTTTAAGTAATGTTTTCGCAATTCGAACATAAAATTATCTATTCGCCTGATGTAATTATGTGCTTCTTCTATTTTTTCTTTTGCGTTTAATAGTGCTATTTCTTGTGCATCATTATAGCCCTTATTATATGCTTCTTGTATATTTTTTTCAAAAAATTCTGCATCAATTAAATTTTTATTTTGATTTTTTATTTGTTCTATATCATTAGATATTTGAACGGGCTCATTATCCTCGCCAATTGTATATATCTCTGTAAATATTATTTGATTTGGTGCTTCGGGAATTTCTTCAATTTCTATATCTTCTAATTTTGCTGTTTCTGTATCTAAATCATTTATATTTTCTTTTAATACTATTGACGCAATTTTTTCTTCTATATTCGAACAATCTTTTTCTAAATCCATTTCAAATACAACTTCTTCCTTCTCGTTTTCTATTGGCATATCTTCTTCTTCCAATTCTTCTAATCCTTCGGCTGTTATTACAATTTTATTTTCTTCTTTTTTTTCTTCATCGGCAGCGAACTTTTTCTTAATTTGTTCAGATTTTTTTTCTAACCAATCATTTAATACAGCTTCTGATTTTACTATTTGGATTTTTCTTTTTCTTTTCGGAACAGTTATTATTATTTCGCTCATAATTTACTTAGATATTTGAAAAACACTTGCTATTAAAATAAACTTTTTTGTGGTTTTAGTTCATAGCAAGAAAATAAAAGTTGGCTCTGTTGATATTGC
>Ga0099364_10007576_pt1 | contig 15457 bp, 10 predicted proteins | sample TergutTh196P3_FD_73070 | JGI IMG/M metagenome (GOLD analysis project Ga0099364, IMG submission 73070) | Microcerotermes parvus P3 segment gut microbial communities from Pointe-Noire, Republic of the Congo - Th196 P3 | ecosystem: Host-associated > Arthropoda: Insects > Digestive system > Gut ... | reverse complement strand
TATTGCTGTTTGATATATTGCTATACCACTGATAAGAGAGCGTTGCATTTTCTGTAACCGTCGCCGTTACGGACAGGCTGCCTGTGATATTGCCGGGCGTAAAGTTGGTGGTTGCGGCAGGCTGGTTGTTAATTGTAATTACGGGAGCCGCCACATTTACTATCGCCACATGAGAGCGTAGGGATACTACCCCATCATTAGCGCGCACCTCGCAGAAATAATAATACGTTCCGCCTGTGAGCGTTGTGGGTATAGTGAAGGTTGCCGATGTGGCGACCGATATAGGCGTTCCGTCTGTATCACTATTTGTTGTGTTGCTATACCACTGATAAGATAGTGTAGCATTTCCGGTAACAGACGCCGCAACGGAAAGGCTGCCGGTTATGCTACCGGCTGTAACGTTGGTGGACGCCGCGGGGTGCGTGTTAATTGTTATTGATGGATTCGCCACATTTACTCTCGCCACATTAGAGCGCCGAGTTGCCACCCCATCATTAGCGCTCACTTCACAAAAATAATAATACGCTCCTGCAGTGAGCGTTGTAGGTATATTGAAGCTTGCCGATGTGGCGTCAGATATAGGTGTTCCGCCTATACTGCTGTTTCCTGCATTGCTATACCACTGATAAGATAGCGTTGCATTTCCGGTAACAGTTGCTTCTACTGACAGATTGCCGGTTATACTACCAATTGATAAGTTGGTGGTCGTGGCAGGGTGGGTTGTAATAGTAATAACAGGAGCTGTCACGTTCACTCTCGCTACAATAGAACGTACAGAAGTCGCGCCATCTGTAGCGCGCACCTCACAAAAATAATAATATGGGCTACCTGTGAGGATTGTCGGTATAGCGAAACTTGCTTCTGTTTCGCCCTCTATTGCCGTGCCGCTGGTATTGCTACTTGATGTTGTCCTATACCATTGGTACGAGAGCGTTGCTTTTCCAGTAACAGACGCCTCTACGAACAGTATGGCGTTAATATTGCCGGTTGTTACGTTGGTTATTGCCTCCGGCTGTGTGGTAATTGTAATAACAGGCATCATCACATTAACTGTTGCCACAATAGTGCGAACATCAATAGCGCCATCTGTAGCGGCGATTTCGCAGAAAAAATAATATGTTCCAACGGCGAGCGTTGTGGGTATTGTGAGATTTTCCGTTGTTGCTTCCTCGATAGGCGTTCCGCCCATATTGCTGTTTGTCATACTGCTATACCACTGATACGATAGCGTTGCATTTCCGGTAACGCTTGCTTCTACTGACAGGTCGCCGGCGATATTTCCAACTGTCTGGGTTGTGTTTGTCGCTGGTTGAGAGACGATTGTAATGGCAGGTAGCGCTACTAAGACTGTCGCCACATCGGAGCGGACGGAAGCCGCACCGCCCGAGCCGTGCAGTTCGCAGAAAAAATAATGTACACCTGCGGCAAGAGTAGTCGGTATTGTGAAACTTTCCGATGTTGCGTTGGTTATCGGAACGCCGCCCGTATTACTATTTGATGTAGCCGTGTACCACTGGTAAGAGAGCGTTTCGCCTAAGGAGACGGAAGCCCCTACTGCGAGGCTGCCGGAAACGGCGCCAACTATTAAATTGGTACTTGCCTCAGGTTGACTATCAATAACAATGACGGGTTGTTCTGCCACATTTACGGTTGCTACATTGGAGCGTATTGGAGCTGCGCCTCCGTCGGCGCTTATTTCGCAGAAATAATAATACGTTCCTGGGGCGAGCATCGTTGGTATATCGAAACTTGCCGCTGTAGCGTCTGAAATAGGAGCGCCGCCCGTATTTATGTTTGTTGTGGCGCTATACCATCGATAAAAGAGCGTTGCGTTGTATGTTGCTCTCGCCGTTACAGACAGGCTGCTTGTTATGTTTCCGGCTGTTAGGTTGGTGGTCAGCGATGGGTGAGTAATAATCGTTATTACGGTCGGCCCGTCGGTGTTAAATTCAATTGTATTACCGTAAAGTAGTGTGATTTGCCCTCCTTTTCTATTGAAGTGTATGAGCTCCACAAAAGCCTTTGCCGTATAGGCTGTGTTGGGTAGTAGCCCATCGACCACAAGGCTAAAGTCGCCCTCTATGCAATTTCTACATTCCTCGAGCGTCCTTATCGTATTGCGTTGCGGGGTCTCTACAATAAACCCTCTCGATAATATTTCGTGTTCGGCTTTTTTACCTACCTTTTGGGTTTCAAAATGTCCATGCAATAGCGCTGATTTGCTTGTTGTTTCGCTGGCGCGTATGGTTTTCATACTACCGCTCAAATAGTAGGGATCGTCTTTGCTACAGTATGAAAATAAACCAACCACGCAAACTATCAATAGGTTGACTACAACAAAATTTAACTTTTTCGCCATACAAGTTCATTTAATAAATTGTCTACTACAGTATTATTCCAAATTTCACATTTATCATTGGTGTCCAGTTTGATGTTCGCCAATCGTATCCTACTCCGGCATTTACAGAAAAACAGGTGTAGCCTACGGCATTTACGCCTCCCATAAAGATTAGTCCTCTTGGCTGTCGGTAGCCACCTGTATCCCAGTTTCCATTTTCTTTATTGAAGCTTTCTACTTTTTGTATTCCGTGTGTTCCATATCCTGCCGATACAAAGAGATTTTTATATGGGAAAAACTTTACTGCTATCGAATAATGAAACGGCATCATTATACCATCTGTCAATTCTCCCAACGTATCGTATTCTTCGCGTTCTACCACTCCTCCTCCTATGTCCCATCCTATGTTAAGGTTCAATCCCCATCCTTGAAAATCTCCTATTCTGCCTAAAAATCCAAATCCGAAGGTCCATGGTAGTCCCAGGTTTACAGTTAATGCTGCATATTGGTCTCTTCCTTCTAAATAAAACGGGTCGTTTTGTCTTCTAATTTGGTTTCGCATCTGGGCTTGTATTTTTCTTTGTTCTTGCTCTAATCGTCTGGCTTCTGTTCTTTGCTGTGCTTGGGCTTGTCGTCGCAGTTCGGCTTGTCGCTGCATTTCTTCTAATTGCCTTCTTTGGTTGCCTATCTCTCTTTGCATTTGCGCAAGTCGTTCAGCTTCTTCTCGTTGTCGGTTTTCAGCTTGTCGCTCCTCTTCTCTCAGGCGAGCTATTTCGAAATTTAATTCTTGTCGCTGTTGCTCTGTTAGTTGCATTTGTTCGGCTGTTTGCTGCTGTTCGAGCAGGCGTTGCAGTTCTCGTTGGCGTTCCATCCCTTGCGCTTCTTCGGCTTGTCGTTGCGCTGCTTCGGCTTGCTCCAACTCGGCAAATTCCTGCAACAAGGCTGCAAGTGCTTTTTCTGTTTCGGCTTCCTGGGCTATTATGTCAGCTGTCATGTCATAAATCTTGAAAATCAACACCTGATTTGCAACAATTTCTTCTACGTAATGGTCAATGGGGGAGAAATCATTATGGATAATAGTTAGACGGTATCTTCTGTCGGTGGGGGGAATACACAGTACATATTCTCTTCTTTGTCTGTCGTATATGACCTCTCCTATTATTCGTGGCACCCCCGTTGCTCTCGACTGCTCGAATGTTATCCCTTCGATATCCGTTTTGAAGACTATTAATCCGTTGGTTTGTTGACACGCGCGAGGAAATACCGCCCTTTCATTGGGAAGCGGCTCTATAGAAAACTCTCTTAACCATTGCGCCTCCACTGTGAAGGTAAAAAAAAGGTAAAATACTGTTATTGAAATAAATGAATGTTTCATAGACATTATTTGTTATTTTTTGTGTTATTTGTTCTGAAACCTGAAACCTAATTACTTGACGCTAATCGTAGTCCAAATGTGCTGAACTTATTATCTGGCATATTTTCATTTCTGTATGTCACCCTACAAGCATTTGGCTCATTGAACCATCCGCCTCCTCGCAGCACTCTTCGGATGCCCGACGAGCCTCCGGTTGGATTATTTTTTGCCGTAGAGGTATAATTTGCAAACACATCGTTACACCATTCCCACACATTGCCGCTCATATCGTATATACCCAATTCATTAGGACTTTTAGAGCCCACCGGCTGCGTACTGTTGTTTGAATTAGCTGAGTGCCATGCTACATCGTTAATATTGTTGCTTCCGCTATATTTGAAGTTTTGGCTTCTTGTTCCTCCTCGCGCTGCAAATTCCCATTCGGCTTCTGTTGGCAGGCGATAGTTGCCGCCGGTTATTGAGTTTAGTCTGCGGATGTATTCTTGAGCTTCGTTCCAGCTAACATTATCTACCGGCAAATTGTCTCCTTTGTAGTGTGATGGATTTGTTCCCATGACGGCAACCCACTGCGCCTGCGTGACGGGGTATTTTCCTATACGATAACTGCTAAGCGCTACCCTGTGTACCGGGCCTTCGTTGTCGCGGCAGTCGTTGCTTTGTTCGGCAGTGCATCCCATTGTGAATGTGCCGCCCTGCACTAATATCATTTCGGGCTCGCGAGCGTGTCGCTGGGTGCCGCCGGGAGCAGAAGCACTGCTGGGCGCAGTTTCGCTGCCCGCAGACGAGAGATTTTGACGACGGCGTTCCAATTCAGCACGTATGGCAGCCAAATCTAACTCCTTGGGATTAAGCCTGAAAATCTGGGCTCGATTAGCAAGAACGTTCTCAGCAATAAAATTAAAATCCACGTAATCAGTATGCGTAATATTAATCACGTATTGACGAGAGGGCTCTACACACAATATGTACTCGTTTCGCTGCCTGTTTTGAACGATAGTGGGTCGAGTGTCGGGCGAAACAGTTATATTTAAGTTTGAAATAGCCGTTCTGATGACTATGATACCGAGGGTATTCCTGCCACAAGCATCTGCATATACTGCATTTTCATCAGGTAGAAGCTCTATCGAAAGCTCTCTTTGCACTATTACACCTTGTGCCCCCACATAGCACGTTGCTGCAAAAAACAATGCGACTAATACCATCGCAGACCGTATCTCATATATTCCTATTGTCTTGTTCATTGCATATTATTTATGATTGAAAGATTCATGTTTCGGCAGAAACCCACCACAAAATCCGCCGCAAAATTAGATAAATTTTTTGAGAATTCCAAGCGTGAGAATGAAAAATGAAAAAAAAAATTTTTTACAGATGGAAGATACATACCTATGTATCATACTTTTTAAAACCCCGCCCGTGTTTTGCGTCTTGCCGTATAGTCTGCCATCTGCTCTTCGCTGATTTTTCCGGTAGCAAAATATCTGCTTTCCGGATGCGTGAAAATTAGTCCGCTGACTGTTGCTGCGGGTGTCATGGCGTATGTTTCGGTAAGGTTCATTCCGTGGTCGCGGGCGTTCAGAATATCGAACAGTGTAACTTTTTCTGAATGGTCGGGGCAAGCCGGATAACCATGTGAAACTCGTATTTTTCCGTGCAGTTCCTGATGCAGCAGCTCTGCAAATGCTTCTGCGAGGCGGTCGGCGAGCGCTTTCGTTATGATTGCGCTGTAGCTGTCGCCCGCCGTTTCGTATTCAGCCGACAACCTGTCAGCTCCAAGCCCGGCAGTAACGGCAAATGCGCAAAGCCAATCGGCAATGCCGCTTTCGCGTGGAGCAATAAAATCAGACAGGCATAAAAATGTATCAGTCTGATTGCGGAAATTGTAGAAAGTACAGAGCGTCTTTGTGCGACTTTCGTCAGTATACATTACTATATCATCGCCAACGGAATTGGCGGGGAAGATACCAAAAACTGCATTGGCAGTTAGCAATTTAAGTTCAATAATCGTGTCTAACATTCTGTTTGCGTCGTCAAACAGTTTACGTGCTTCGGCGCCATGTTCGGGGTGGTCGAATATTTGAGGATATTTGCCTTTTAGTTGCCACAGATTGAAAAAATAGTTCCAGTTTATGTATTTTCGAATTTTGTCAAGCCGATAGTCTAACCATTTGTGTATACCGGTCGTCATTGCCGGGTCAACGGGTGGGGCTGCCTTCCAGTCAATTTGCAGACTATTGGCGCGTGCTTCGGCAAGGGGTATCATAGTCTCGGCACGCCGCATCTCCTCTATCTCATAGTTCTCACGTATCCGGCTATATTCATCGTCAAGTTCTTTGAGGAACGCTGTATCACGTGCTAACAGGGCGCTTGCTACTCCCACGCTACGCGAGGCATCCTTCACATGAACTACCGGAATGTCGTATACCGGCTGGAGTTTTACTGCAGTGTGAATTTTTGAAGTTGTAGCTCCGCCAATCATAACAGGCTGCGAAAGCCCGTTGCGTTGCAGTTCGCCAGCCACATGAATCATCTCCTCTAACGATGGGGTAATAAGTCCGCTCAACCCGATGATATCAACGTTGTTTTCCTTTGCTGCCGTGATAATTTTTTCGCTGGTAACCATCACGCCCAGGTCAATGATTTCGTAGTTATTGCACGACAAAACCACGCTCACAATATTTTTACCTATGTCATGCACATCGCCTTTCACGGTGGCTAACAATATTTTACCCATCGGCTCTACGTTGCCCTGCTGTGCTTTTTGGGCTTCTATATATGGCTGCAAATAAGATACGGCGCGTTTCATAACTCGCGCGCTTTTCACTATCTGCGGCAAAAACATTTTTCCCACGCCAAAGAGGTCGCCTACCTCGTTCATGGCTGCCATCAGCGGACCCTCAATGACGGCAAGCACAGGAGAATAAATTTTGCGCGCTTCTTCCATGTCGTCTTCCACGTAATCTACTATGCCTTTGATGATTGCATGTTTTATTCGCTCTTCTAACGACATGTCGCGCCATCCGTTTTTTGATTTTTGATTTTCTGTTTTTGATTGTGTCATACCGGCGGCATGGTCTATCAGACGTTCCGTAGCGTCGGGGCAACGGTTGAAAATCAGGTCTTCGATAGCTTTTTGCAAGTCTTGCGGAATATCATCATAACCAATCATTGAGCCTGTATTTACTATTGCCATGTCCATTCCTTCTTTTGCGGCATGATGCAGAAAGACAGCATGTATAGCCTCGCGCAAATAGTCGTTGCCGCGAAAGGCAAAAGAGAGATTGCTAACGCCGCCACTGACTAACGCATGAGGCAAATTTTCCTTAATCCATCGCACAGTTCGAAGAAAATCAACGGCAAAATCATTGTGCTCTTCAATGCCTGTACCTATTGTAAGTATATTTGGGTCAAAAATGATGTCTGTAGCCCGAAAACCTGTGTCTTGAGTAAGAATCCGGTAAGCGCGTTTGCAAATTTCTATACGTCGGTCGTAGTCTGTAGCCTGCCCTTTTTCGTCGAACGCCATAACTACAACAGCAGCGCCATACTGCATCGCTAATCGCGCCTTTTCGCGAAAAGCGTCCTCGCCTTCCTTCAAACTTATAGAATTGATAATTGATTTGCCCTGGAGGCATTTAAGTCCGGCTTCAATGACTTCCCATTTCGACGAATCTATCATTACCGGCAGTCGTGCCACATCCGGCTCGCTTGCCAATAAATTGATGAAATGCGTCATAGATTTTTTTGCGTCAAGCATTGCATCGTCCATGTTCACGTCAATGACATTTGCGCCTGTTTCTGCCTGCATACGCGCAATGCTTAGCGCGTCGTCGTATTTTTCTTCGCGTATAAGCCTCGCAAACTTTCGCGAGCCGGCAACGTTGCAACGCTCGCCAATCAGTAATCTAACCCCCGTTGCTTTCCGAGTCTTCACATCCGACCTGTCATCAATAGGGTGGGAGGGGGGAGGCAGCGTAAGGCTTTCCATGCCGGAGAGCAGTAAGGCGGATGCGGGCGTTGGAACGGGGCGGGGCGGGGCTTGAGCGGCAGCTTGGGCAAAAAGTTTGATGTGTTCGGGGGTAGAGCCGCAACAACCGCCTACAATATTGACAAATCCGTGTTCGATGAAATCTTTTATGTAATCCGCCATTTCTTCGGGCGACTGGTCATAGCCGCCAAATTGATTGGGCAAACCGGCATTGGGGTGTACGCTGATGTAAAATGGCGCTTTTAGCGAAAGCTTCTCAAGGTATGGGCGCATCTGCCGGGCGCCCAATGCGCAGTTGATGCCAATGCTAAGCAGAGGAAAGTGCATCACCGAGTGCAGAAATGCTTCGATGGTCTGTCCCGAAAGCGTTCGTCCGGCTGCATCGGTGATGGTAGCCGACACCATTACGGGAATACGCTGCTGGCGACGCTCAAAGACGCGATTGATGGCAAACAGCGCAGCCTTAACGTTGAGCGTGTCGAACACCGTTTCGCAAATCAGGATATCGGCGCCACCGGACATCATAGCATTTGCCTGTTCGTCATACGCTTCAACAAGGTCGTCGAAACTGACAGAACGAAAAGCAGGATTGTTTACATCGGACGACATTGAAGCCGTTTTACCCGTGGGACCCAGCGTTGCAGCTACAAAGCGAGGCTTCGCAGACGTGCTGTATTGATTAGTTATTTTTTTTGCAATAGCCACCGCTTCGTAATTTAGTTCCGCCACAATATGTTCTAATTGATAGTCGGCTTGCGACAATCGATTGGAATTAAAAGTGTTGGCAGTAATAATGTCGGCTCCGGCTTTGAGGTACTGCTCATAAATATCCTTAATTATTTCGGGCTGCGTGAGCGACAGTAAATCGTTGTTTCCGCACAAATCAACGGGATGCGCTGCAAACCGCTGACCGCGAAAATCGGCTTCGGTCAAGCCCAATGGTTGTATCATAGTGCCCATGGCGCCATCGAGTACAAGAATTTTTTTTGAAAGAAGTGTGTTTATCATCTTTTATTTTTTATTTTACAGGAAATTTTACCGGAGCATTTTCGCGCGTGGAACGATAAATAGCCGTAAAGAGTTCTACTGTTCGGCGTCCGGCGGCGCCATCGACTAAGGGGTTGCGGTTTTCGTCCAAGGCTTTTAAAAAATCCTCAATTTGTCGTTCGAAATAGAAGACCGTTGGGTCTGTTTTTTCAAACTCTTCGCTATCTTCCTGTTGCCATTTTTTCAGTAAATGTTCTTCTCCCGGAATTGTCCACAAATCGTTTATGGGGGGCTCAAGTACCGACGATGTTCCGGCAACGAACATTGCTCCGCCATCTGTTTGCACGCCTACGGAAGCGCCATTACTGCCGTGAACATGCACCTTGCCAAAAATACCCGGTTTTTGTGAATTGCTTACAATAATATTGCCTATTGCTCCACTTTTAAACTTCACGATAGCCAGCGCCGTGTCATCCACTTCTATATAAGGATGGTTCAGGTTGCGCCATAAACCGTATACTTCTTCCACTTCGCCCATGTACCACAGCAGAATATCAAGTTGATGCGGCGCCTGATTAACTAATACGCCGCCGCCTTCCATATCCCATGTTCCGCGCCACTGGTCTGCATCATAATATGCTTTATCGCGCCAGCCCAGCATATTAACGGTTCCCAGCGCTGGCGCTCCTATCTTGCCGTCATTAATGGCGTTCCAAATTCTTTGAACCGGAGCATACCAGCGCCGTTGACTTACCACGCCAAGCCTGACTCCGGCGCGCTGACACTCGCCTATTATAGCGTCGCAATCTTCGAGTGTTATAGCAAGGGGTTTCTCTACCAATATATTAGCGCCCGCGCGAGCCGCTTCTATAGCGACATCTCTGTGGAAAGGATGTGGATTGCACACGATGGCAAGGTCGATGCGGCTATCATGTATCATGTCTGCAATGTCGCTGTATGGCTTGGCAGCGTATGCAACGGCAAATTTTTCGGCTGATTCGGCGCTCCGGCTCCACACGGCGGCAAGTCCGGCATTAGAAAGATTGCAGACAGCCTTTGCATGAAGATGAGCAACTTTACCGCAACCAATAATGGCAATATTATATTTTTGCATATTTTAAGGTACAAGTATTATTTTGTTGTAATTACCTTCTTTGTTATATAGTTTACGAAACCATTCAACGCCTTGGCTTAGAGGCGCTACGGCTGAAATCATTTCGTCTACCCGAAGCGAGTCGTTAGCAATCATGTCTAAAACTAATTCGTATTCGCCGCAGATAGCGCAACTGCCTTGTATTTTCATTTCTGAAACGACTATTTTTTGCAGCGGGAACTCTATGACAGGCGATGTGTTTCCAACCAGCACAGCCGTAGCCCCTTTGCGAAGTGAATCGATGAGTATGTTTACAGTTTCCGAAATGCCGACTGCCTCGAAACCAACGTCTGCGCCCCTGCCTTTTGTATGTTCGCGAACGGTTTGGGCAACATCTTGTTTCTGAGAATTGAGGCACAAATCAGCGCCATAATTTTTTGCCGTTTCGAGTTTTTCTTCGTTCAAATCAACAGCTATCACCGGTGAAGCTCCAGCCGATTTTAGCATACTTACGATAAAGGCGCCAATCATGCCGCAGCCAACCACAACAGCGCTGTTGCCTACACGAATATCAGAAATACGCACGGAATGAGCGGCAACCGCAGCCGGCTCAACCATGGCAGCCTGTTCAAAACTTACGTTATCGGGTATTTTGTAAAGTATATGCTGCGGGATAACCAAATATTCGGCATAAGCGCCGTGTCGCTTGTATTCTTTGGGCGATACGCCTACCACTTCGCGTCCTTCGCTTATGTTGTAACGTCCTTTGAGCGTATACCAGTCGTTCAGCTGATATACAGTAGAATCAAAAGTTACGCGGTCGCCTTCCTTCCATCCGGTAACGCCCGCGCCGGTTTTGACTATAACGCCCGAAGCCTCGTGCCCCATGATGATGGGCGGTTGTCTGCGTCCGGTGCTGCCGTCGAAGCCATGAACGTCGCTACCGCATATTCCACAGGCTTTTACCCGTATAAGTACTTCGCTATATGACGGCTGCTGCGGGTCGGCTACTTCGCAGTAAACTAATTTGTTATATTCTTCTAATACAAGCGCTTTCATGAATATTAAAAATCGTTTAAGCCTAAAACGCCTTCAGGTTCTCATCGTAAATAACGACATTGTCGCCAGACTGTTTTACTACGGCAATACCTTGCGAAATACATTCGTCTTCAAATACAAGGGAGGCATACGCCAGAAAAATCTTGTGGTTTTTATATTTTGGAAAATTATCCCTAAAGGCTTGTGCTTTTTTTATTAGTTTGGATATTTTTTGACTGCGCCCCCTGAATTTTACCTCCACAATACATATAGCAGAGCCGTTGAACATCACGACGTCAAATTCGTCATCAGTTTCGGCTCCTTTTAAATTTTTCTTTATGTAGTCAAATTTTTCGCCAAAAAAGTTTTGTCGTCCTCTCTCAAACGAATTGAAAAAGTATTCTTCTGCAAAGGCGCCATGACTATTATTCCACCCTCCCACATTTTCACTGAGTTCTTTCAGTTGCTTGTTAAGGTCGGCGCTTCGACGGTCATAGTCGGCGCGCGATTCTTCCATTTTTCGGTCAAAGTCGGCGCGTGATTCCTTAATTCCACGGTCAAAGTCGGCACGCGATTCCGCAAACATTTCCTTTACTTCAGCTGTTACTTTTGACGTTATTTTTGCCGTCGCTTGCTCTATCGAAGCCAACATGCTCTCCGGAGTGATTGGCGTATGTTTTTTTATTCGATTCATTTTTATTCGATTCATTTTTATTCGATTTTTAAATTATACAAAATAATTTCTGCAAAGATAATTATTATTTCGGAAAATTTCAAATTTTTACGTATTTTTGCACTCAAATTTTTTTTATCGAACATGTCGAACATTGAACTTATATTGATATTGGTTGGCAGTATTTGTTTACTGCTTTTCATGGTGTTGAAGCTTAAGATACAAGCCTTTATAGCATTGCTCACGACATCTGTTTTTCTTGGTTTTGCCACGGGTATGTCGATGGATTCTATCATAAAGAGCATAGCCGAGGGCATGGGCTCTACGCTTGGCTTTGTCGCCACAATAATAGGAATAGGGGCTATTTTTGGGCAAATGCTCGAATCGTCGGGCGGCGCCGTTTCGCTTGCACACTATCTCACCCGCCGTTTCGGGAAGGATAAGGCGCCATACGCGTTAGTCGCCACCGGTTTTATCGTGGCAATTCCCATTTTTCTTGACGTTGGCTTCATTATGCTTGTGCCTATACTTTATGCTCTGGCAAAAGATAGCGGCAAATCGCTATTGTATTTTGCTATTCCGCTTCTTGCCGGTTTAGCCGTAACACATTCGTTTGTTCCGCCCACGCCGGGTCCGGTGGCTACAGCCCAAATCATTGGCGCCGACCTTGGCTGGGTCATTCTTTTCGGTTTCATTATCGGTATTCCTGTGGCTATCATTGCCGGACCGGTATTCGGAAAATACATCAGCCGGAAAATACACATTGAAGTCCCGCCCACATTTGAAACGCCGGACGATAAAATTATTAACAACCTGCCCTCGTTCCGGCAAATAATATCAATAATTGCTGTGCCCATGCTGTTAATTCTTTTAAATACAGCTTCAACTGTATGGTCGGCGGCGCGTGGCTTGGAAGATATTTTTTGGGTCAAATTGTTTGCCTTCATCGGTCATCCGTTCATCGCCCTATTGATTGCTACTTTTTTGGCAATATATTTTCTGGGCGTCAAACGCGGGTTTACGAAAGATTCTATCCTGCAATTGAGTACCAAAGCATTGGCTCCGGCTGGATTAATCATATTGATAACCGGCGCCGGCGGCGTTTTTAAGCAGTTGTTGATAGATAGCGGTATAGGTTTGCAATTAGCCGAAAGTTTTTCACATTCAGCCTTGCCGCCTATAGTTATGGCGTATCTACTTGCTCTGATAATTCGCATTTCGCAAGGCTCGGCTACGGTAGCAATGATTACTTCGGCAGGAATAATGGCGCCTGTATTGATGTCGTTTGCACTCTCAGAACCGCATAAAGCGCTTATTGTGATAGCTATAGCAGCCGGCGCCACAACAGCGTCGCACGTAAACGACAGCGGTTTCTGGTTAGTAGGAAAATATCTCGGCATGAACGAAAAACAAACCCTGCAATCGTGGACAGTAATGGAAACAATTATTTCGGTAGTCGGGTTTTCGTTGGCACTGTTGTTGAGTTTTTTCTTCTAAAAAAAAACAAAAAAACTATTTTTTTTTGGAGGTTTAAAAAAAAAAAACTATCTTTGCAGCGTCAAAAAAATAAAAAATAATGCAATGAAGAGAATAATTTTTGCAACAATTTTGATTGCGATTTTAGGTCACAGTGCAATCAGTCAAACTTGGACGTGTGGAAATAACCTCACAGCCGCGTTGGAGAACGGAACACTGACAATCAGCGGAACAGGTGATATGTTCGACTGGGACAACAGGTTAGGTGAGTTTACGCCGTGGTATGACGAACGTTTAAGCATTACGCAAGTAATTATACAAGACGGAGTTACCACTATTGGAATGAACGCTTTTTGGCTTTGTGAAAATCTGACTTCCGTAGCCATTCCCAATAGTGTCACAAGGATAGGATATGCAGCTTTTTTAGCTTGCATAAGGCTAACTTCCATAAATATTCCAAATAGTGTTACAACCATTGGTGAACAAGCTTTTGCAGGTTGCAGCAGTATTACCTCCATAACTATTCCCAATAGTGTTATTTGGATAGGAGGCGGCGCTTTTGACAGTTGTAGCAATCTTGCTTCCGTAACTATTCCCAATAGTGTTACGACTGTTGAACAATTTACCTTTGCCGGCTGCAACAGCCTGACGACCATAGCTATTCCCAACAGTGTAAAATTTATCGGCACTAACGCTTTCAGGGATTGTACTAATCTGACGTCCATAACTATTCCTAACAGCGTGGTAACTATTGGAACATTTGTTTTCAACAACTGCAGCAGCCTAACGACCATTACGATACCTAACAGCGTTACTGTTATTGGAGAAAGCGCTTTTGTGGACTGTACAAATCTTGTTTCTGTTATTTCACACAGGGAAACGCCTCCTGACATTCTTCGTTTTTCTGAAGATTTTACGCTTGGCGCTCATGATGCGGTCGTATTGTACGTTCCCCGAGGCTCGGTAAGCGCTTACCAAAATGCCGCAGGTTGGAAAGAGTTTAAAAATGTTCGTGAGATACAATAAGACATAAGACATCGTCTAAAGCAGCCCCAATTCAAGCAACGCCTCCTCGGTCATCAAATCTTTTGACCATGGCGGGTCGAAAACTAAATTGATAGCAACGCTCGTCACATCGTCGATGCCTTCTACGCTTTTTTTCACATCGTTCAAAATAACATCGGCAAGCGGACAATTAGGCGCTGTGAGCGTCATGGTTATTACCACAGAACTGTCATCGTTAACCAAGACATCGTATATTAGCCCAAGGTCGTAAACATTTACCGGAATTTCTGGGTCATAGACCGTTTTCAGCACATCTACTATACGCGTTTCTAAATGCAAAACTCCTAATTCTTCATTCTTCATTCTTCATTCTTATCTCTTATCTCTTTAAATGCTAACGCATACAGTTTCATTTGCTTAACCATCGACAGCAGTCCGTTGGAACGTGTGGGCGATAAATTTTGGCGTAATCCTATTTTATCGACGAAATACAAATCGGCATCAACTATTTCTTCGGGCTTTCTGCCTGAAAGCACCCTGATGAGCAACGATATTATTCCTTTTGTTATAATTGCGTCTGTTTCAGCCTTATACACTACTTTGCCTTCCTGCATTTCGGCATTTAGCCACACCCGCGACTGACAACCCTGAATAAGGTATTCGTTAGTTTTGAGTTTTGGGTCTAACGGCTCAAGGTCGTTACTCAGTTCTATAAGGTATTCGTATCTGTCTAACCAGTTGTCGAATACTTCAAATTCGTTCACTATGTTGTCTTGCTCTTCCTGTATCGAGGTCATACTATTTTTGTTCTTCTACTATCAGTTTCCACAAAGTTACACGGTATTGCCACAATATTGCGCACACAAAACCGACAAAAGCCATTGCAAGCCCAAGCCAGAAGATGTAATATATTGATGTCCTTTCTTCGTAGAGCGACGGCGTAAAATCTTGTACAATAACTACCGGGCTGTCAGAAATTTCCATGCTTTTTCGCAATTCCTGCTTTTGAGCAAACAAGCTAAGAATATCTGTATAAAACACTCTGAGTTCAGGCTCGCTGCCCATAACAAACACTCTGTTTTGCAGTTCGATGTTCGCACGTTGATTGACAGTTATAAGATGAATCGTGTCTAATTTGGCGATTTCTTTATCAAGTTCGGCTATCATTTCTCTTTTTTGCCGTATGTCGATGTCGTACAATGTCTGAATGTAGACGTTGTTGTTAATATATCGGAGCAGGCTTTCGCGCAGTTTTGGCAAAATGTCTTCGTCAAAAAGCGCTACTTTAACGTAAAACACAGATGGCACCCGCCTTTGCATAGTGTCTCTGGGATTGTAAGTGTTCCGCTCGTCTATTAAGTCAGGTATCCCGTCTCTGTTTATATCGATGCCATAAAAGGCTCTGATATAGTACACTTGCTCAGCCTCTTCAATATTTAAGCCAAGATGTCTTGCCAGCACTTCCGGTTTTTTGACCATCATGT
>Ga0099364_10007575_pt1 | contig 15458 bp, 11 predicted proteins | sample TergutTh196P3_FD_73070 | JGI IMG/M metagenome (GOLD analysis project Ga0099364, IMG submission 73070) | Microcerotermes parvus P3 segment gut microbial communities from Pointe-Noire, Republic of the Congo - Th196 P3 | ecosystem: Host-associated > Arthropoda: Insects > Digestive system > Gut ... | reverse complement strand
GAGCAGGGCCGGCGGCCAAATCCGGGGCGGCCGGGCCCTGGCAGGCGCCGCATCCGTGGCAGCCGGCCTGGCGGCAGTCAGGGGTGGTCTGGCCGGCCAGGGATTTTTGCCATTCGGCCCGGAGAAAATCTTCCGTCACTCCGGGGCTGATATGGCCGTAGGGCAAGGGGGCGCCAGGTTCAAAAGGGTGAAAGTTTAAATTTTCCGAAGCCAGGGCCGCGGTCCAGAGGCTGAGGTCGAAACGGTCGCTCCAGGCTTCGAAGCGGGCGCCGGCGCGATAGAGTTTCTCCAGAACCGGGCCGAGGCGGCGGTCGCCCCGGGCCAGAATGGCTTCGGCCCAGGAGGCGCCGGGGCTGTTCCATTTGACGGCCAGGCCGGACAGGCGGGTTAGGTTTCGGATTTTCTGGAGCCTTTCGCTGATGACCTCCGCCGGCGCGGCCGGCAGCCACTGGAAGGGAGTGTGGGGCTTGGGCGTGAAATGGGCCAGGCCCAGGTTCAGTTGGACCCGGCTATGCTGGCGAAGCCGGCGGACCAGCGCGGCCAGGCCGGCCAGGTCTTCGTCCGTCTCCGTGGGTAGGCCGACCATGAAGTAGAGCTTCAAGGTCCGCCAACCCAGAGAGCAGGCGCGCTCCGCGGCTTCCATCAGGTCGTCGTCGGTCAAATCCTTGTTGATGACGTTGCGTAGACGCTGGGTGCCGGCCTCCGGGGCCAGGGTGAAGCCGGTTTTACGCACCCGCCGTATCTGGGCGGCCAGTTGACTGCTCAAGCTTTTGACCCTCAAGGAGGGCAAGGAGAGGGCCACGGCCTGGCCGGCGTGGCGGTCCATGAAGTCGGCCGTCAGGCGGTTGATTTCGGTGTGGTCCCCGGCTGAAAGGGAAAGGAAGGAGAGGCTGGCCTGGCCGCCGGATTTAAGGTTGGCCTCGGCCAGGTTCAGAATCGTCTCCCGCCGCCGTTCCCGGACCGGCCGATAGATGTAGCCGGCCTGGCAGAAGCGGCAGCCCCGGCCGCAGCCCCGGCTGATTTCGATAACGACCCGGTCATGAACCGGCTTTATCAGCGGAGTTATCTGGCAGTCAGGGGCGGGCGCCGTCTCCAGGCTGGGGGCCAGGGCCCGGGTCACCCGGCTGTTTGCGGCGGCTTCCACGGCGGCTAGGCGGCCGCCCGGGGCATAGACGGGCCGGAAAAGGGAGGGGATATACAGGCCGGGCCGCCCGGCTAGGCGGCGGAAAAGCTCGGCCTTGGGTCCGCCTTCGGCCCGCCAGGCCTTGATGATCTCCAAGTCGTCCAGAAAAAAGGCCTCGGCGTCGCCCAGAAAAAACAGGTCAAAAAAATCAGCCAGGGGCTCAGGGTTGAAGGCGCCCGGCCCCCCGGCGGCCACCAGGGGCCCTTTCCCGCTCCGCTCCCCGGCCTTTAAAGGGACCCCTCCAAGTTCCAGCATCATCAGGATGTTGGTATAGCTAAGTTCATATTGCAGGGAAAACCCCACCAGGTCGAATTCGGCCAGGGGCCGCCGGCTCTCCAGGCTGGTGAGGGGCCGGCCCCGGCGCCTTAGGACAGCCTCCCAGTCCGGCCAGGGGGCGTAAATACGCTCGGCGGAAAACCCCTCAGTCCTGTTCAAAAGGTGGTAGAGGATTTTGTGCCCCAGATGACCGTGGGCTATCTCATAGACATCGGGGAAGGCCAAGGCGACCCGATACAGGCGGCCGGCGGCGTCGGGAGTCTGGTTGGGCCGGGCTTCCCGCTCCCCCCCCAGGTAGCGGCCGGGTTTTTCCACGGCCAGGAGTTCCGGCCAGTCCTCATAGGGTTCGGTCATTTTTATCCGGCCCAAGATCGGCCATAAGGGCCTCGACCTCTTTCTGGTTCAGCCCGCGGCCGGTCGTCTGGGGGCCTTTCAGGGGCTTTTTTGTCGAGCCTGGGCGGGCGCCTGGGCCGCGGCGGGCCGGGAAAGGCTTTTTCCCGAGGGCTTCGGACGGGGCCGCCCTGGGAAAAGGCTTGGGCCGGGCGGCCGGGCGGGTGGTTTCAGCCAAGGCTTTCAGAAAATTTTCCACCTTGGCCAGCCGCTGGCCGGCCAAATCCTGGAAACTCATTTTTTCAAACAGGGAGGTAAATAGGATTCGTAGCCCCTTGGTTTCCTCAGGATGCTCCGATTCCGAGCCGGCCAAGTTTTCCCGGGTCCAGGTTTCCAGAAGAGTCAGGATTTCCTCAGCCGAGGTCCGCAACAGGTCTTGAGTTTCCCTGATCTGCCGGGCCGCCTCCGGCAGCTTCTTACTGATCAGGGCTCTCAGGCCCCCCTCGGCGCCGCCTTCACGCCTTCCGGCCGGCTTCGGAGCGGCACCGCGCTCGGGGGGGGAATCCTTGAAGCGCGGCGGCCGGGGGGGGGGTGAAGCGCCGCCCTTGGCCCGAGGGACCATCTTGCGGTAGCGGGACGAGACGTCCTTGGTCAGAGTCACCCGCACCCCGCGGGCGCGGGGCGGGGGGGCCGGTTTTTCGTCCGGGAGAGGATTTTTTTTAGCCCGTCTTTTTATTTCCGCCATCCGCGCCTCCCTTCAGTTTGGCAATTACTTTGGCGCCCACCGCTTCCGTTGAGTCCTCCCCCCCCAGTTCCCAGGGCTTGTCCGGGCCGGCCAGGTAGCCGGCCACAGCGGCTTCCAGGGCTTCCGCGGCCGCGGCCTCCCCCAGGTGCCCGAAGAGGAGGGCCATGGAGAGTATGGTCGCCAGGGGGTTGGCCCGGCCTGTGCCGGCCAGGGCCGGAGCCGAGCCGTGGACAGGCTCAAACATGGCCATATTGTCGCCGATATTGCCGGAGGCGGCCAGGCCCAGGCCGCCGGCCAGGGCGCTTAACAGGTCGCTGATGATGTCGCCGAACAGGTTGGGGCAGAGAATGACCCCGAAGTCCCCCGGCTGGCGGGGCAAAAGATAGGCCAGGGCGTCCACGTTCTGATAGTCCAGGGCCAGGTCCGGAAATTCGGCGGCCGCGGTCTCTAGGGTCACCTCGTTCCAGAAGCCGTAGAGCTGAGGCACGGCGTTGGCCTTGGTGGCCACCGTAATGGTCTTTTCCCCTCGGCGGCGGGCCAGTTCTCCGGCCCGGCGGGTGATGCGGGCCGCGCCGGGGCGGGTCATCAGGCCGACCGCGAAGGCTGTTTCCAGGGCAGGGTCCAGGTTCAGGGCCAGGCGGCCGGTGAGCCCGTAGAGCCCGCGCTGGGCCTTAAGGCCGGCTTCCCAGGCCCCCGGACCGCGGCCGCCCAGGCCCATGTATAAATCCTCGGTATTTTCCCGCACCACCACCGCGTCCAGGCGGCGGTTGTCCGGCAGCTCCACCGGGGTGGGGACGCCCGGAAAACTTCGGGCCGGGCGCAGATTGAGATATTGGTCGAAATGAAAGCGCAGGGCCAGGAGCAGTTCCTGTTCCAAAGGGCCGGGCTGGACCCTGGGGTCGCCTACGGCGCCCAGGAGCAGGGCTTCGGTTTCAGCCATGTCATCCAAGGCTGAAGGGGGCAGTACGAGGCCGTGTTCCAGATAGTAGCCGGCGCCGAAGGGAAACTCCCGCCACATAAGTTCAAAGCCGAAAATTTCAGCCGCGGCCTCAGCCGCTCTCCTGGCTTCGCGCACCACTTCGGGGCCTATGCCGTCGCCGGGCAGAAGGCCGAGCAAATGCCTGGTCATGTCTTAAATCCTTTGGTCATCGTTTTTAAAGGGGCTATTTGCGGTTTTCTCTTTTTAGCTCGCCCAGAATTTTTAGCTCCCCCTCGGCCTGGGCCTTGAATTGGCCGCCGGCCTGCTGGTAATGAAAGACGGCCTGGTCAATCTGGCCGCTTATGGCAAAGAAGCGGCCCAGAAAATAATGACCCTTGTCCCTTTGGCCGATCTTACCGAAAAAACGGCCGCTCAGCTCCAGAGCCAGGAGGTAGTCTTCGGCCCCCATTTGGAGCGCCCGGTCGTAGAGGGCCGCGGCCCGGTTATTGTCGCCTAGGAGTTCCGAGGCTCTGGCTAGGCCCAGGACGGCCAGGCGGTTTTGGGCTTTTTCGTAATAAGCCTTGGCCGCGGCCGGCTGGTGGCGCTTCAAGGCCAGATCGCCCAAATCGGCCAGGTAGTCCTGGCGGCCCGGAGCCAGGGCCAGGGCCTGCCCCATGAGTTGGTCAGCCCGGCTGAGGTTCTGCTGGCGCTGGGCCAGAATACCCAGGCCGTGGAGGGCGCCGTGGTCTTTGGGGTCGGCGTTTAGGCGGCGGCTGAAAAAGTTCTGGGCCCGCTGAAGGTCGCCATAGCCGGCCAGAACCCGGTCCCGGAAAGAAAGATAGCGGAAGTCCGGGGGGGCGGGGGAAGCCTGGGCGGCATCGCTGAAGGTTGAAGCCAGGCGGCTGGTCAGGGCCGGGTGGGTGGTCAGATAAGTGGGCATATTGGGGGACAGATGATAAGTTTTGTCCAGCATTATCCTGAAAGCATCATACATGTCGCGTGGCCGGTAGCCAGCTTTGACCAGGTATTCGCGCCCTTTGGCATCGGCCTCGGCTTCGTCCTCCCGTGAGTTGGCCAGCATGGCCTGGAGCCCGGCCCCGGTCCCGCCGGCCACCAGGGCCTGGCCCAAGGCCCCGGCGCTTCCGCCCCGGCTGGCCACAAACAGCCCGGCCAGCATGGCGGCGACGGAGGCGGCGGAGGTGATGGAGGCGGCCTCAAGGCGCCGGGCGAAATGGTTGCCCGTGAGATGGGCCGCCTCGTGGCTGATGATGGCGGCCAGTTGGCCTTCGTTTTCCAGGCTGTAGACGGTTTCCGTATTTATATAGATGTAGCCTCCGGGGACGGCGAAGGCGTTGAGGCCGCTTCTTTGGAGGATGTAAAAATTGAACCGGTCCGGCCGGAGGCCGGCGCCTTTAAGGACGCGCCCGGTCACGGTCCGGAAGTAGTCGGTTATGATGGGGTCGTCCACCAGGGCTCCGGTGGCGGCCAATTGCATATGGAAGCGGCGGCCGATCTCCCTTTCTCGCTGGGGCGTCATCTCCGCGGCCCAAGCCGGAAGGGGGAGGAGGGCGGCCAGAGCCAGGGTCAGGATGAAGATCAGAAAGTTTTTCATGGGTTTACGCCCTCGTGTTCCGGAGCCGGGCGCTTTCGGGGGGCATCGGTCCACAGCCCTTCCAGGTCGTAGAGGGCGCGGGTTTCCTGGTTGAAAAGATGGACAACCACCTCGCCCAGGTCCACCAGCACCCAATGGTCGCTGCCCAGGCCTTCCAGCCCTAAGGGGCGGATGCCCCGCTCCCGGGCGCGGCTGATTATTTTTTCAGCTATGGCCGCCATTTGGCGGGCGTTGGCCGCGCTGGCTATGAAGAACCAGTCAGCCACGGAGGACCGGCCGGAAAGGTCCAGAAGGAGCGGGGCGATGGGTTTGTGTTCCGCCGCCGCCGCCGCCACCAGGTCGGCCAGCTTATGGCCGGCGGCTTTGGGTTTGCGGCCGCGTTTGGCCGGGGGCCGGGGTTCGGCCGGCTGCTCATTTTTCGAGGCGTTTCCAGGCGTCATCTGTCCTCGGTGACCGCCTCTTCCTTGCGGTAGAGGCCGTGGGTTTCAATATAGATGCGCACCGGCTCCGGGACCAGGTAGCGCACCGAGTCGCCGGCCAGAAGCCGGCCGCGCAGGTCCGAGGAGGATATTTCCAGACGGCCGCCGGGCTGAAAATGAATGGATTTGAGCCTGGGGGCGGAAAAGGTCTCCAGGCGGGGGCTCCACTTTATTTTCGGCTCCACATGCTTTTGGAGCATTTCGTTCAGGTCTTCAAAGGTTTCAGCAATGCCGGCCCGGGCAAAGACCACGAAGGCGGTCAGAATGAACAGCTCCCGGTATTGGTGCCATTCGGGTATGGTCATAAAGGAATCCAGGCCGACCAGGAAGAAGAGGCGGGCCCGGGCCGGCATTTTTTCCCGGAAAGCGCGGACCGTGTTGAGGGTGTAGCTGGGATAGGACAGATGCCTCTCCAGGTCCGAAGCCCAGAAGCCCGGCCGGTCCGAGACGGCCAGCTTCAGCATCTCCAGCCGGTGCCGGTAGGCGGCTATGGGCATTGGGGCTTTATGGGGCGGCCGGGCCGAGGGCATGAAAAAGACCTGGTCCAGTTCCAGTTTTTCAGCGATCTCCTCGGCCGCCCGCAGATGCCCCAGGTGAACCGGGTTGAAGGTGCCGCCCATGAGACCCACCCGGCCCTGTTTCAGCAGTCTGGACATCCGGCCCCTGTCATAACCAGGCGGTGTTCTGTCAGAATACCTGGAGGCCGCCCGGGCATCAGGGCCGGTGCAATTCAAAGGCATCGTGGAGGGCGCGGACGGCCAGCTCCGCATATTTCTTTTCAATTATGCAGCTTATCTTGATTTCCGAAGTGGAGATCAGGCTGATGTTTATGCCCTCGCGGGCCAGGGCCTGAAACATCTGGGCAGCCACGCCGGCATGATTGCGCATGCCCACTCCCACCAGGGAAATCTTGGCGATACTGTCCGTGCCGACTATGCCCTCGGCGCCTATTTCAGCGGCGGTGTCCCGCATAAGTTCCAGGGCCTTGGGATAGTCCGTCAGGGGGACGGTAAAGGAAAAGTCGGTGTGAGGCTCCCCGCTGGCCGGGTCAATACTGGCGGACTGGTTTTGAATTATCATGTCCACCACTATGCCCGAGGCGGAAATTATGCCCAGGATTTTGGCGGCCGTGCCCGGCTGATCGGAAACCTTCAAAAGGGTTATACGGGCTTCGCTCTTGGAGCAGGCCACCCCGCTGACCGGTTTTTTCTCCATATCGTCATCCTCTTGGCAGATCAAAGTGCCCGTGCCTGGAAGGCGGGCGTGTCGGACATGGATGGGCATATGGTAATTCATGGCGAATTCGACGCTGCGGATTTCCATGACCTTGGCTCCCAGCGAAGCCAATTCCATTATTTCCTCAAAGCTGATCCTGTCAATTTTGCGGGCCCGGTCGCAGACATGGGGGTCAGTGGTGTAGATGCCGTCCACATCCGTGTATATCTCGCAGGCATCGGCTTTCAGAACCGCGGCCAGGGCCACGGCAGTGGCGTCCGAACCGCCGCGTCCCAGGGTGGTGATATCCCCACCGGCCGTTACCCCCTGGAAACCGGCTACGGCCACCAGGCGGCCCTTGGCCAGTTCCTGGCGCAGGCGGGCGATATCGATATCAAGAATACGGGCCCGCTGGTGGAGGTTGTCAGTGCGGATGCCGGCCTGAAGGCCGGAAAAGCTCTTGGCCCGCTCCCCGAGAGCCTGGCAGGCCAGGGCGAAGAGAGCCGCGGTTGTCAATTCGCCCGTGGCCAGCAGTTGGTCAACTTCCCGGGGATCGGGCTGAGGGGCCATCTGCGAAGCCAGACCCAGGAGGCGGTCGGTCTCCCCCTTCATGGCCGACAGAACCACCACGACCTGGTGCCCCTGGTTTTTGGCCTCCAGGGCCCGCCGGGCCGCCTGGCGGATAAGTTCCGGCGTGGCCAGCGAACTGCCGCCGTATTTTTGCACAATCAAAGACATGCGTCTGTGGGCTCCGCTCATCCGGCCGCTGGCCGCTGTATCAAGTTCGGAATAATTTCTTTAGTTTATCACTTTTTCCGCCAAAGCGCAACAGGCTTCAAAAATGGCCGGCCGGGCCGCCCGAAATTCTATTGAAAGCAATTTGCTATAACTGAGCGTTTTTGTTGTTTCTTATCTTTTGTTAAATATATTTATAATTAAGCGGAAAAATATTGTCAGAATAAAAGATTTCAGGCGAAAAACAGAGAATTATCGAGATAGCCAATGTTGATAAAATAAATCACAATTGTTTATATTGTTTGAAGGTTCGGGCTTTAAGGCCAGCTTAAGCTGGGCCGGGCCCCTTATTTGAAGGGGCTCCCCAAGTCTTGGTTGTTCAAGAAAAATATTATTATATCCCTAAGTTATCTTCGTCCGCCTCCTCTTGTGAAGGCCGCCGCCCTACTTTGGAACCCGGCCCCGGTATTCCGGAGGTGACAGGGAGGCCCTGTTTGGCTAGAATCCGAATCTCAGTTTTTTTTGAATAAGGCGGGTCCTTCCCGAACCATCCCTTCGGCTCCGGGTGTTTCTCATAATGATTGAAAAAAATTCAGACACATCTTCGGCCGCCTCAAATGATACGGAAAAACTGTGGGAGCTGACCAAGGCCAATCTGGCCAGGACACTTCCGTCCGGTAACTATAAAACCTGGATCGAGCCCTTGAAAATCGGCCGGACCGAAGAAGGCCGCCTGGTTCTGGCCGGTCCCAACCCTTTTTTCATCAACTGGGTCAGGAGCAATTTGCATAACGAGCTGTCCACGGCCTTGGCCGCGGCCGGCTGCGAGTCTTTGGTCCAGTTGGAATTCATCACCGACTGGGAGCCCTCCGGGGCGGCCGAGGCGCCGCCGCCGGTTGCCGGGGCGGCCGAGGCCAAAGCCTCCTCACGCCTTACTTACGCCAGCGACCGCTTCACCTTTGAAAATTTCGTGGTGGGCGCTTCCAACCACTACGCCCATTTCGCGGCCAAGGCCCTGGTTACCGATACTTTGGGCGCGGACGCCCTTTTCATAACCTCGGACCACGGCCTTGGCAAAAGCCACCTCGCCCTGGCCCTGGGGCGGGCTTTCCAGCGGCTAAAGCCCCATCCCCGGGTATTTTACCTTACGGCTGAAGATTTCACCAACGAAATGACCCACGCCCTCAAGCACGGCCTGATGGAAGAGTTCAAGGCCAAATACCGTCAGACTTGCGATGTCCTGGTCCTGGAGGAAGTCCAGTTTCTGGCCGGAAAGGAAAAAATTCAGGCCGAACTCTGCTTTACCTTGGACTGCCTTGCGGAGCGGGGGCGGAAAATGCTGTTCACCTCCCCCCAGGAGCCCAAGGCCATCCCCCGCCTGGGCAGCAAGCTGCGCTCCCGCCTGACCGCGGCCATACAGTCGCCCATAAGCCATCCTGATGCTGAAACCCGCCTCAACATATTAATCCAGAAGGCCAAAGCCAACAGCTTCAAAGTCCCGCGCGGAGTCTTGGAATACCTGGCCGAGGGAGAGACCACGGATGTGCGCCAACTGGAGAGCTGCCTCGTCAGCTTAAGGGCCAAGAGCCAGCTTATGGGGCGGCCGGCGGACCTGGACATGGCCCGGGAAGTCCTGGCCCATATGGGCGGCGACGGCCGGGATAACGAGGTGAACCTCCTGGTCATTCGGGCTCACATAGGCCGCCATTACCAGGTGGAGGCGGCGGAGATAACCTCCCGGAACCGTACGGCCCGGCTCAACGAAGCCCGGGCCATCGGCATCTATCTGGCCCGCCAGCTTACGCCCCGCACACTGGAGGAAATCGGCCGGGCTTTCGGGCGCAGCCATTCCAGCGCCGTTTACGCCTGCCACAAACTGGAAGAGCGCTTGGTGAAAGACCCTAAGCTGGCCGGCCGGCTGGACTTTCTGCGCCGGAAACTCTTGGAGGAATAGAGCATCAAGCGATTAAAAAAATGCCTAAAATAATCCCGCCTCATATTGAAAGCCTGACCCCCTATGTCCCCGGCCGTCTCATTGAGGAAACCGAGGCGGAACTGGGCCTGACCGGCCTCATAAAGCTGGCTTCCAATGAGAACAGCCTGGGGCCTTCCCCTCTGGCTCTGGCCGCCGTGGCCGAGGCCCTGGCTAGGCTCCACCGTTACAGCGACGCTGACAGCCGCCTTCTCAAAACCGCGCTCAGCCGCAAAACCGGCTGTGCCCCGGACCAGATTTTATGCGGCAACGGCTCTTCGGAATTTATCCTGCTCCTGGCACATGTCCTGACCAGCCCCGGGGACCGGGTCCTCATGTCCCGCCCCAGCTTCACCCTTTACGCCAAAAACGCTCAGGCCGCCGGCGCGGAGGCCGTGGAAGTCCCCCTGACTCCGGACTACGGGCATGACCTCGCGGCTCTCCTGGCCCGGGCTTGGGAGGCCGAAGATCGGACCCGGCTGGTTTTTTTGGATAACCCCCTCAATCCCACCGGGGCCTTTCTGAGTCCTGGGGCTCTGGCCGATTTTTACCGTCGCCTGCCGCCGGGCGCTCTACTGGTATTGGACGAGGCCTATATCGATTTCAGCCGGCGGCCCCGGGCCGACTGGCGGCCCTTGTTGGACGGAGCCGGCAGCCGGCTGGCGGTGTTGCGCACTTTTTCCAAGATCTACGGCTTGGCCGGGTTGAGAGCCGGCTACGCCCTGATGTCCGCGCCCCTGGCCTCGGCCCTTAACAAGGCGCGGCAGCCTTTCAATATGAGCGGCCTGGCCCAGGCCGGCGCCCTGGCGGCCTTGGGGGACGATGATTTTATAAGGCGGAGCCTGGACATGACCTGGGCCAGCCTGGATTACTTCCAGGCCGAGTTCACCCGGCTGGGCCTGGACCCCCGGCCCACCGAGGCCAATTTCCTGATGGCCGGCTTGAAAGGGCGTTCCGCTGATGATATTTTTGAAGCCCTGATGCGCCGGGGGGTCATAACCCGCTCCCTAACCTCCTTTGGACTTCCGGCCTGCCTGAGAGTCAGCGCCGGCCTTCCGGCGGAGAGCCAAGCCCTTATCAAGGCTTTGGAGGAAGTTCTGGCGCTGGGGTGAAATGGCGATTCCGCCATATCGACCAGGCCGCGGCCGCCCGTCTGGCCTCGGATCTGGGCCAGCCGCTCAAGGTAGGTGAATTCCTGTCGGCCCGCCGGTTCAGTGAAGCCGGGGCGGTGCGGGAATTTGTCCGGGCCGACCTCAAAAGCCTGCCGCCGCCCCAGAGCCTGACGGATATGGACAAGGCTGTGGAAAGGCTCTTGGCGGCCCGTCAGCGGGGTGAACTGACGGCTATCTGCGGCGACTACGATGCCGACGGCCTGACGGCGGCGGCTCTTCTGGCCCGAGGTTTCAAGGAGCTGGGCCTTTCGGCTCTGGTGCGGGTGCCCAACCGCCTGACCGAGGGTTACGGCCTTAAGCCCGAAGCGGTTGAGGAATTGGCCGGGCGCGGAGCCAGCCTCATCGTCACGGTTGACAACGGCGTCTCGGACTTGGCCGCGGTTGAGAGGGCCCGGGCGGCCGGCCTGGAAGTCATAATCACGGATCATCACCGTCTGCCCCCCCGGCTGCCGCCGGCCCTGGCCCTGATCAACCCTCACCGCGACGAAGCTTGGCGGGCATATCCTCCGGCCGGGGTGGGGGTGGCTTTTCTGCTCCTGGCGGCTTTGAAGCGGCGCTGGCTCTCGGCCGGGCTCCTGGACCCGGGAGAAGGGCCGGCCCTTCTGGAATATCTGCCTTTGGTGGCCATAGGCACCATAGCCGATCTGGCCCCCCTCCAAGGTCCCAACCGTATTTTAGTCCGCCGCGGCCTTGATTTTCTGGCCTCCACCGCCTGGCCGGGCTTGGCGGCCTTGAAGAGAGTGGCTCGGCTGACCAGCGAGAGAGTGGGCGGGCGCGATGTGGGGTTTCGCCTGGCCCCGCGCCTGAACGCGGCCGGCCGCCTGGGCAGCGCCGACCCGGCCTTGAACCTTCTGGTGGCCGAAGCCCAAGACCAGGCCGACCGTCTGGCCGTCTGCCTGGATGACCTGAACCACCAGCGCTATCAGAGCCAGAACCGCCTCTGCCGCGAAGTGATGGAGCGGCTGGAATTGGAAATTTCACCCGGCCGCCGCACCGTGGTTATGGCGGACCCGAACTGGTCCCGGGGGCTTTTGGGGCTGGCCGCGGCCCGGGTGGCCGAGACCCACCGTAAGCCCGCGGTGCTCTTCCGCCTGGAAGGCGGCCTGGCCGTCGGCAGCGGCCGTTCCTATGGCAGTTTTAATCTTTATCAGGCCCTGGAAGGTCTGCGTCCGCTCTTTCTGTCTTTCGGCGGCCACCCCCAGGCCGCCGGCCTGACCCTCTCCGCGGATCTCCTGGAGGAATTCAGCGCCGGGCTGGAAGAGGCCGCCCAGGCCGAGCCTGATTTCAGCGCCGAGCCGGAGCTGGAAGTGGACCTGGCGGCCGCGCTGGGCGATCTGGAGGGCCTGGCCAAACCCCTGGCCGCTCTGGAGCCCTACGGCCCCGGGCATCCTTCCCCGGTGCTGGTCATTCCCCGGGTGCGCATCGGCGAGGCCCGGCCCACAGACCGGGGCGGGGAAGCCCATATGAAGATGCTTCTCGTAGATGGCCTGACCCGGCTGAAGGTGGTGGGTTTCAATCTGGCCGACCGCCTGGATGAGGTCGGCCCGGAACTGGATGTGGCTCTGAGCCTGGAGATGAGCGAATACCAGGGCCGCCTGAGCCCCAGTTGGCGGCTGGTTGATTTCCGGCCGCCCGGAGACCTCCCCGTCTCTTAGGGCCGCCGTTTATCGGCCTTTTTTTTCGCGGCCGGGGGCTTGAGCCGGCCAAAAGGTCAATTATATGGTTGAAAAAAAACTCCCTATCCGCTAAAAAGATATGATGGACAGCGGCGGAGTTTATGATTTTTCTGAAAAGCGCCGAAGAAATAGAGATGATTCGCCGGAGCGGCCGCCTTGCCGCCCGCGCTTTGGACTTCGCGGCGTCCGAGCTTAAGCCGGGGCTTACCACCGGGGCTTTGGACAAGGCCATTGAGGCTTTTATCCGGGACCACGGAGCCGTGCCGGCCACTCTAGGTTACCGGGGTTATCCGGCCTCCAGCTGCATATCCATAAACGAGGTCGTGGTCCACGGCATACCCGGGCCACGGGTGGTGCGCGAGGGTGACTTGGTCAAGATAGACGTCACCACCATCTTGAACGGCTATTTCGGAGACACGGCCCGCACTTTCTGCATGGGCGGCGCCCCCCCCCAGGCCCGGGCTCTGGCTGAAGCTACGGAAAAAGCCATGTATCTGGGCATAAACGAGGTCAAACCCGGGGCCAGGCTGGGCGATATAGGCGCGGCTATTCAGAACTATGTGGAACCTTTGGGGTTTTCCGTGGTCGAATATTTCGTGGGGCACGGCGTGGGCCGCCACTTCCACGAAGAGCCCAGCGTGCCGCATTTCGGCAGGCGCGGCACCGGCCTAAGGCTTAAACCCGGCTTGGTTTTCACCATAGAACCCATGATAAACGAGGGCGTCCACACTGTCAGGCTCCTGGACGATGGCTGGACGGCCGTGACTACCGACGGCCGGCTTTCGGCCCAATTTGAGCATACCGTGGCTGTAACCCCGAAGGGCTGGGAAATCCTGACTCTCTGAGGCCAAAGGCTCCTACCGTGAAGCAGTTGACCCTAAGCGCCAGATTCGCCCTGGGCATCGCCTTGATCTTCTTGGCAGAAGCGCTTATTTTAGGTTTCGTCACTGTCAAGGTTGAGGCTCTGCGCGAACTGAACAAGGAAGCTTTAAGCGCTTTCAAGGCCGAGACTCTGCCTTTGGCTGAAGCGGCCTTGGATAAAGGGGAAGAGATCAGCCGCCACCTGCTTCTCTTTCTGGCCGGCGGGCTTTTTATTACTTTGGGGCTTGTCGTGAGTCTGGGGCTCGTATTCCGGCGCTCCACCCTCACCTCCCTGCGGGGGGTGCGGGCCGAATTCAGCCGGGGCGCTTCGGCCATCAACAAGACCGCCAGCCGCCTTTCGCAGTCCAGCCGGACCCTTGCTCAAGGCGTTTCCGAGAACACCGCCGCCGTCCTGGAGGCCGTCAGCCGCCTGGAGGAAATGCTGACCATGGCCAAACGCAATGCCGGACATTCGGCCGAGGCCAAAAATCTGATGGCCGAGGCCAGGGACCATGTGCTGGCCGCGGGCCAGACCATGACCGAAGTCGCCCGGGCCATGGACGAGATCCGGGCTTCCGGCCAGGCCTCGGGCCAGATCATCAAGACTGTGGAGGAGATCGCCTTTCAAACCAACATTCTGGCTCTGAACGCGGCCGTGGAGGCGGCCCGGGCCGGCGAAGCCGGAGTGGGTTTCGCCGTGGTGGCCGACGAGGTGCGCAGCTTGGCCAACCGTTCAGCCGAGGCGGCCAAGAACACCAATCTTATCATCGCCGGCAGCCTGGACCGCATCAACCAGGGCGCCCGGCTGATGGCCGAGGCCGAGACCAGATTCATCTCCCTGACCCAGTTCGCCGACCAGATGAGTTCCATTATCGGAGGTATCGCCGAAGCCAGCCAGCGCCAGGCCCAGGACGTTCAGGGGATTCATCAGTCCATTGCCATGATGGATAAAGTTACCCAGGAAAACGCGGCCGGGGCCGGGGAAACCCAGTCCCTCTCCCGGAGCCTGACCCGCCAGGCGGCGCTTTTGGGCGAGGCTTTGCGGGATATGAACAGCATTTTGAAAAGCAGCCGGGCCGAAAATAGCCGGCGTCAGGTTCCTGCCGCGGAGCCGGAGGGGCGGCCCCGGGGTCAGGCGCCGCCGGCTTTGCCGGTCGCCTTTAAGGCCCCTGGATATCCGGCTAGGAAGCGCGACCTGAATAAAGTTATCCCGATGGATGATGATTTTTGATTGTTTTTAAGAGGTGGCCAAATGAGGGATGAAATCAGGCTCGGCTCCATCGGCCTCATGGCGGCCCTGGCCTTCAGCCTGTGCTGGGCCGGACCGGCCGCGGGCCAGGAGACGGCCGCGCCCGAAGCCGGCCGGCCGGGCAGCACCATAACCCTGACCAAGGTGGTGCCGGTTTATGAGTTTGATAATCTCCAGATCCCTGTAGACCAATACCAGGTGGCCGCCGGCGACTCCCTGGCAAAAATTTTAAAGGCCCGAGGGCTGGCCGGCCGAGCCTCGGACCAGGCCCAGCTTATGCGCCTGGTCCGGGAACTTAATCCCGAGCTTAAGGATTTGAATCGCCTGTCCGTGGGCCAAATCCTGAACCTTCCGGCCGCATCCGCCCCCGCTCCAGCCGGCTACCCGATTCACGAGGCCGCCGCGGGGCCGCCCCAGTCTCCGGGGGAGACGCTCAAAATATATGAGCGGCCCCAGCCTAATCAGCAATCAGCCCGGGTGGTGGTCTTAAGGCACCAAATCAACACGCGGGACCAGGAGCCCTCCAAAGAGGCAGCCGAGGAAACATTGGCCGGGCCGGAGACAGCCAGCCCCCCCCTGGCGGCCACGGCCCCGCCCGTGGTCTCGGCGGGGGGGGCCGGGAGCGGCCTTCTGGATTTCCCTTCCGGCAATGCCGGCCCCCTGGCCCAGGACCAGGGCTCCCAAGTGGTTTACCGCACCGTCCGAGTCCGGCCCGGGGACACTCTGGAGCGCCTTCTCAGGCGGGAAGGGCTGCCGCGTGAGGCTATTTACCGGCATCTTTTAAAAATAACCATGGACCTGAACCCGGAAATTAAAAACCCCGACCTCATACTGGCCGGAACTGAGCTGCGCATACCGGCCGCCGGCGACTACCTGGCCGCCGCCGGCCTGGACCCCGGGGAAGTCAGACAGGCGGCTCTGGCCATAAGCCAGAGGCGGCCTCCTGGGCCGGTCAATATGGCTGCCAGGACCACGGAAAGCGTCCGCCGGGCCTCGGGCGGAGAAGCGGGAGCACCCAAAAAAAACCTGGGAGC
>Ga0099364_10007574_pt1 | contig 15459 bp, 15 predicted proteins | sample TergutTh196P3_FD_73070 | JGI IMG/M metagenome (GOLD analysis project Ga0099364, IMG submission 73070) | Microcerotermes parvus P3 segment gut microbial communities from Pointe-Noire, Republic of the Congo - Th196 P3 | ecosystem: Host-associated > Arthropoda: Insects > Digestive system > Gut ... | reverse complement strand
AGGCTTCGCGAGAATATTTAAAATATTCCGATTTTTCGTGCATATAAACTTATACCATGAGGCATATCAATCTGTCAATAGTATTTTTATAGAATTCGAACATAGCTGTTTGGAGGATTTTTCTTTATATAAGAGAGGAGGGTCGAGATTACCCGGCTCAGAAATTACTAAAAAAGTTCAAAAAAGTCCCAAAATTTCAAAGCAAATCCCATCTCCGCGCAGTATAAGGGTAAAGGAAGGTAAAAATGAACGAAAACGAAATAGGAGCAATTCTTGTTGATACTGCGTTATTTTTACACAGAAAGCTTGGCCCGGGTTTATTTGAAAGTGTGTATGAAGTAATCTTAGCAAAATTAATCTCTAAAAAAGGCCTATATGTCCAAAGACAGTTAGCCATTCCAATAAGGTTTGAAGATGAATCTTTTGACGAAGCTTTTAGGGTAGACCTGTTTATCCAAGGAAAAGTAATAGTGGAATTAAAATCAATAGATAAAGTTAGTGATGTTCACAAGAAGCAATTATTAACCTACCTAAAATTAGCTAATGTAAAATTAGGTTATATCATTAATTTTGGAGCAGATTTACTAAAAGATGGAATCATCAGGGTGATTAATGGCACTGTAGAATAAATCCCCATATTTTTTTTCACACGGAGCTCACAAAGAGCACAGAGCTCACAGAGTGTTTCTAGAGTGGCCAACCCCCTCTTCCCTCCGTGTTCTCCGTGTCCTCTGCGAGCTCCGTGTGCTTAAATTCAAAGAAGGTAAAAATTCCTGAAAAACAAACCAATGAAATGAGCTCTCCTGAATTATGGGCATATTACTTTGAATATTTGACGGACAGAGGAAAAAGAGGTAAAATTAACGAAATAGTTGAGCAGGAGGAGGGCATAGCCATGGCAAGTCTTGTATTAATGACGATAAGCAAGGACGAAGAAGAAAGAGCCAGAATAATGCGAGATTATAAGATAGAGATTGATTACCAGTCTGACATGGCTTACAACAGAGAGCAAGGTGAAACAAAGAAAGCCCTGGACATAGCCCAAAACATGCTCAACCTGGGCTTCCCACCGGAAACAGTAGCCTCCGCCACAATGCTCGACCTCGAAACGGTCAAAACCCTCCTCTCCCCGGCCACCACCTAAAGAAAATCCTCTTTATTTTAGTTCTCACAGAGCTCACAAAGAGCACAGAGCTCACAGAGAGTTTCTAGAGTGGGCCAAACCCCCTCTTCCCTCCGTGTTCTCCGTGTCCTCTGTGAGCGCCACTACGTGGCTCTTCGAATCTGTGTGAAAAAATTAAAAAAAGGAAAAATTCGCGAAAAAAGTTAGAATTTCGTTAAAATTCGTATTTTACCCTCTTGATACACAAGATATAGCGTGATATAATAAAAATGAGAAAAAAATAACGCTATATATATGGCGCTATATGTCGATATATTAGTAGAGGTAGCACTAGGTGCGTTGTCCACACTGCGGCAGCCATGACGACAAAGTAATTGAATCCAGGACTCTGGCAAACGGAGATGCCATCAGGCGGCGGAGGGAGTGTTCCGGCTGCGGGTATCGCTTTACCAGCTATGAGCGCACCGAGGATAAGCAGTTCATGATCGTCAAGAAGTCCGGGAGGAGGGAGCCTTTCGAGAGGGCAAAGCTTGAGCGCGGGATAGGGAGGGCACTTGAGAAACGCCCCGCAACCCGCGAGGAACAGGAGAATCTTGTCAACGATATCGAAGACAGCGCGGCAATTTTGGGCAAGGAGAACAACGAGATTGATGCGGCAGACCTTGGCGAGCTTGTTCTTGAGAAGCTTGCGGCCCTGGACAAGGTTGCCTATATCCGTTTTGCCTCGGTTTATCGGCATTTTGAGGATTTGGATCAGTTTATAAAAGAAATACAACGGGTAAATATATAAGGGGGATGTTTTGGTTAGGCAGGTGGTCAAAAGATCGGGGGAAATCGAGAGATACGACAGGACCAAAATCTATAATGCAGTAAAAAAGGCGTTTGACGCAGGGAAAACGGGCAGGAATCCGGCAGACAAAACCGAAAAAATCGAAGAAATTACCTGTAAGGTCGAGGAATTACTTGTTAATTTAATGGCCCTAAGGCATCCGAATTCGATTCCTGCAATCGAAGAGATACAAGACCTTGTTGAAACGGCTCTTATCGAAACAAAAGAGACCGATATCGCGAAGTTATACATCCTTTATAGGGCAAGACACGAGGCCATGAGGGATGTAAAAAAGCTGATGCTCGACATCGACAGTACCATGGACGGTTATCTTAAGCAGAGTGATTGGCGGGTTAACGAAAATGCGAACGTCAACTATTCCCTTGGGGGCCTAATCCTTCACAATTCGGGGAGCATAACAGCCAATTATTGGCTAAAAAACATATACACTGAAGAAATTGCAGAAGCCCATCGCAATGCGGACTTTCATATCCACGATTTATCAATGTTTTCAGGCTATTGCGCAGGCTGGTCATTGAGGCAGTTGATCCTTGAGGGCCTTGGCGGTGTTGCGGATAAGATTACGAGCAAGCCCGCGAAGCACCTATCAACCTTAATGCAACAGGCGGTGAACTTCCTCGGCTGTCTTCAAAACGAATGGGCAGGGGCGCAGGCCTTTTCTTCCTTTGACACCTATACAGCCCCCTTTGTAAAGGCGGGGAAGCTCACCGACAAGGAAGTTAAGCAATGCCTCCAGAGCTTTATCTTCGGGGTAAATACCCCGAGCCGCTGGGGGAGCCAGGCGCCCTTTACTAATATCACGCTGGACTGGACCTGCCCTGAAGACCTCAGGGACAGGAAGGCCCTCGTCGGAGGAAGGGAGGCGGACTTCACCTACGGGGATTGCAAGGAAGAGATGAGCAGGATAAACCGCATATTCATCGAGTTGATGCTCGAGGGCGATGCGGAGGGCAGAGGCTTTCAGTATCCGATTCCCACATATAATATTACAGAGAATTTTGACTGGGAAAGCGATAATGCGGGCCTCCTCTTTGAAATGACTGCCCGCTACGGCACGCCCTATTTTCAGAACTTCATCAATTCGGATTTAGACCCCTCTGATGTCAGGTCCATGTGCTGCCGTCTTCAGCTCGATAAGAGGGAGCTGCGCAAAAGGGGCGGAGGGCTTTTCGGATCGGATGAGCTTACCGGCTCCATCGGGGTTGTGACCATCAACCTTCCGAGAATAGGCTATTTAGCGAAAGATGAAGAGGATTTCTTTAAGCGGCTTGAGCATCTTATGGGCCTTGCAAAGGAATCCCTAAAAACAAAGCGTAAAATTATTACAAGGCTACTTGATTCGGGCCTCTTCCCCTATACCAAGCGCTATTTAAACAGCCTTGATAATCACTTTAATACAATCGGCCTTGTCGGGATGAATGAATGTCTTGAAAACTTCCTCGGGGGCGAAGCCTCGATAGACACGAAGAGGGGCCGTGCTTTTGCCCTGAATGTGCTTCATTTTATGAGGACTAAGCTCGCAGACTTTCAGGAGGAGACGGGGGAACTTTTCAACCTTGAAGCAACACCGGCAGAGTCAACCTCTTACCGGCTTGCAAAGCACGACAGGCAGAGGTATCCGCATATTTTGTGCGCAGGTGAAAACGAGCCTTATTATACGAACTCGACCCAGCTTCCTGTTATGAGAACTGATGATATTTTCGAGGCTTTGGACTTACAAGAGGAGCTTCAGGCGGCTTATACGGGGGGTACGGTCTTCCATGCCTTCCTTGGGGAGGCAATTGAGGATTGGCGGGTCTGCCGCGACCTCGTAAAGACCATTGCCTGTAATTATAGAATTCCCTACTTCACCATTTCGCCGGTATTTTCGGTATGCCCCGAGCATGGTTATTTAAAGGGAGAGCATTTTACCTGCCCGAAGTGCAGGACAGAAAAAGAGAATGAGATTCGCGAGAGGATCGCGGAGCTTGAAAAAGAGCGGGAAAGCGTTTTTTCCGCAATATCCGGTGGGAGTGTTTATGAGGAATCTTGAGGCAATTGAAAGTGATTTGGCGGCGGCGAGGGAGGCCCTTACAACGGTAGAAGGGACGCCGACGGAGGTTTACAGTCGTATCGTGGGTTATTACCGCTCGGTGCGTAACTGGAATCGGGGGAAGAGAGAAGAATACGGCGAGCGCCTGCTTTACCACATAGGCAGCGATGGATTGTGCGCCACCACGTCTTCTCCTCTTAGTATGGAAGAGCCGGAAATGCTCACAATGATGCTTTTCGTTCGTTCTTCCTGTCCAAACTGCCCGCCTGCCCAAAGGGCGGCGGAAGGCTTGGACCTTTATTTGCAATTGGTTAATACTGATACCGATGAGGGAATGGCAGAGGCTCTTAAGCGGAGGGTGGTTTCCGCCCCCACGGCCATTCTGCTCGATCCGAAGGGAAAGGAAATTAAGCGTCTTTATAACGCAGAAGATATAAGCAGGGTGCAGGCAGGTCAGATTGCCCGGGGCAAGACGCCGCGGAGTCGTCTGGCTGCAAGGCTTGTTGCGGCGATGCCCTTGACTGCAGGAAGTTAGACCATACTTCTATACTTACAGAAAACGAGCCTCGTGGATTATCCCGGGAGGATATCGTCGGTCCTGTTTTTTCCCGGCTGCAATCTCCGCTGTCCCTGGTGCCATAACGGTGACCTTGCGACAGGGAGAATAGACAGTGAAGCTGCTGTCACGTTAGAGAAAGCTATACTGCACCTGAGACGGAGGAAGACACTGCTTGGCGGGGTGGTCCTTAGCGGGGGGGAGCCCTGCCTTTACGGGGGATTGCCGGAGATTGTCGCAGAAATAAGGGGGCTTGGCCTCCCCGTTAAGATCGATACGAACGGGCTTTTCCCTGACATGCTGGAGAAGCTCATTTCTATAGAAGAAACTCGCCCAAATTATATTGCAATGGATTTAAAGCTTGCCCCTGTTCGATATGTGGAACTGCTTGGGGAGGACTTTCGGGGAAGCCGCGGAGGCCCCGGGCCTGATGAACTTGAAGGGGCGCTTACTCGGAGCGCGGCTTTGATTAGGGCATCGGGGGTGGCCCACGAGTTTCGCAGTTTGGCTCTGCCCGAGGGGCGGATCACGGAAGAGGATTTCGCGGCGATTGCAGTTCTCGCAGGGGATTCCCCTTTGAAAATAAGGCCCTTCCGCCCGGGCAACTGTTTGGACCCTTCGTGGAATGAGTTAAGGCCTAATGAGGAACTTCTAAAAAATCCCCGTGGTTTTAATTCACACGGAGCTCACGGAGAACACAGAGAGGATTAAGTTTGGCCCACTCTAGAAACTCTCCGTGAGCTCTGTGCCCTCTGTGAGCTCTGTGTTTTAAATTTAGAGTAGATAAAAATCAACGAATAAAGTTCGTGAAGGCCCGTTTTGGATGTTCGGGCAGAGGGATTTCTTTTTTTCCTGCTGCAAGGACCTTAATAAGCCAAGCCATATTCCTTGCCTGGGTTTCCATTATGTGAATGCCCTCTTCATCCTTAGAGATTTCATCTGCTGACCTTCCGTGAATCACGTTCCAGTAGACCCCGGGTGTAATTATTGCGCCTGCAAGGTTCAGGTAGTTATTTAATTGATGAAAGGCAGGAAGGCCGCCCGAGCGGCGAACCGAGACCACCGTGGCAGCAGCCTTATACCTTAGATTAACACCTGTAAAGAAGAGCCTATCAAGAAAGCTCTTAAAGGTGCCTGCAATGCCGCTATAGTAGACAGGACTTCCAAGGATTATACCGTCGGCTTCATCGATTTTATCGCGAGTTTCGTTAAGAATGTCCCCGTCTATTGCACAGCGCTTTAATTCCCTGCATTTCCTGCAATCAACACAGCCCCGGATAAGCTGATCCCCTACATGGACCACCTCAACCGAAACACCTTCCTTTTCAAGTACATTTTTCATAAGATTTATACCAAGACCCGTCCCCCTGTCGCCATGGGGGCTTCCGTTTAATGCTATTACTTTCATTTTTTCTCCTCCGTTTTCTCTATGTTATATATAGAAAAGCATATTGACAAGGTCTTTGGTTTAAGTAAGTATCAAACCCATGATAAAAATATCGTTAACTGCTCTTTTTGCGGCCCTTATAGCGGCGGGGGCCTTTATTGCAATACCGATTGGCCCTGTTCCGATAGTTTTACAGAATATGTTCGCAGTTCTTTCAGGACTTGTCCTTGGCCCTGTCATGGGGAGCGCTGCAGTGGGGCTCTACCTTCTTGCGGGGCTTTTAAACCTGCCTGTTTTTGCAGGGGGAGGAGGCGGTATTGCGCGTTTTGCGGGTCCGACAGGGGGCTTTCTCGTTGGGTATCTGCTTGCGGCCCTTATTGCAGGCCTTATACCAGGGAGGCCGGTGGAAGGTTCGAGCGTTTCAAGGGTGAGGTTGATAGCAGCAGTTATTGCGTCTTTTCTTGTTGTTTACCTCCCCGGCCTTATTTGGCTTAAGATACGCCTTGACCTGAATCTTACCGCAACTTTTACCATCGGTTTTCTGCCGTTTGTTCCCGGGGATATAATCAAGGCAGTTGCCGCAGTCTTAATCGCACCAAGACTGCGAAAAATTGCAGGCGATTACTTAAATAAAAGATGAAAGATGATAGGGGGCCTCCCCTTTTTTCGATTAGAGGTTTAACGAAGATATTCCCGGGCCCTGTCGATGGCGGCTTCAGGGCCCTTGCAGGGGTGGACCTCGATATAAACGCAGGGGAAACCACCCTGATTGCAGGGGCCAACGGCTCAGGCAAAACCATCTTTATGCACATTCTTTCAGGTCTAATCGAGAGGACAGGCGGGGAGATTTTCTTTAGAGGGGAGCCTATGCCTGCTTCGAAGGATCTCCTAAAATGCGGAATAGGCCTAATGTTCCAAGACCCGGATACACAGATCCTTGGGGAGACAGTAGAAGAGGATATTGCCTTCGGCCCCGAAAACGAGAAACTCCCCAAAGAAGAAGTTAGGGAGAGGGTGGAGAAGAGTCTTTCCGGTCTCGGACTCTCGGAGAAGCGGGACTTCACAGCCCGCCGCCTTTCGGGCGGGGAGAAGAGACGGCTTGTTGTTGCAGGGGTTCTTGCGATGGGCAGGGAAACGATCATTATGGATGAGCCCTTTGCGAATCTCGACTGGCCGGGGGTGGTACAGGTTCAAAAGATAATCCGGGACTTAAAGGAGCGCGGGAGTACTATTATCATCCTTACCCATGAAACGGAAAAGGTTCTTGACCTTGCTGACCGGCTCGTTATCCTTGCGGGGGGCAGGATCAGGGCCGAAGGAAGGCCGGAAGAGGTTCTTGACCTGCTGGACCCTGCTTGGGGGGTCAGAGACCCCCGAGACAGTTATTCAGTTTAGAATCAAGGTACGAAGGGAAGAGCGCCCCAGATATTTCCGACAATTAAACCGATGAAGTTCCCGACAATAACGCCAAAAAGACCTACAAGGATGCCGGGGACTATCAATCTCTGCCATCTCATGCTTATGCAAAGGGCAGCAACTGTGGGCGGCCCCCCGATTGACGCATTCATACAGGCCATCATATTTTCTATATCCCATTTGAACTTCCTGCCAAGGGAAAAGACAATTAAACAGCAGGAGAGTAGTACTATTGTATAACTTATAAGCACAATATAGCCGTCCCGGATTATTTCGATTATGTTTGCAGTGCTTCCAATCGTGACGAACCATATAAGCATGAGGAGGGTTCCAAGTTCATCCGAGCCCTTGATATTGCTTAAGAACTTCGGGAAAAGAGTAGCGATTGTTGTTGTGATTATTGTCATCAATAGAAAGATATTTCCGAATAATTGTCCGATGACAAAGGGTGGGTTCATTCCGGTTACGGTGCGGGCGATTATCGTACTTAGACCGACAATCAGGAAGGTCATCGCAATTGCCTGGGCAATGTTCTTTAGGGAAATGTCTTTGCTTTTCCAGAAGGCCGCTGCGGCTGTCATGCTTGCTTCTGCATCCAGTTCAATATTGTCTGTATGACTGTACACAAAACGTTTCTTAAAGAACTGTGAGTTATATAAAATGTTAAATAAAAATACCATCATACCTACAAAGAAGTTTCCGACTATGCTTAATGCAAAAAGGTATTCGGTTGGTACGGCAAAAACCCTCGACAGGGCTACAGCATTAACGGTGCCCCCCGTAACGGCTCCGCCGAGCATGGCGCTGAACTCTGATATTGAAGCCACATTGGAAAAGATCACGGGGACGAGCATGGTCCCGAGAAAAGCGGCTATTACAGTTACACAGAAAACCTTAAAGGTTCTTCCGCTCTCCCTTATTATCTTTTTTAAGTCTGCCTTAAATAATAATAGGGGGATGGAGAGGGGCAGGACTATGCTTCCGATTGCCCCGTATACGGGGGACTCAAAGGGGAGTACCCTGATATTTGCGAAAATGATTCCGCCAAAGATGCACATTACGGTGCTGCTGACCCTTGCGCCCCATTTCCATTTCTGTTCGACAGAGATGGCAAGTGCAACTATTGCGATAACGGCCATCCATACAAGTAATGTCTCGTTTCCTCCGATTAATGTATTCATAAATACTCCTAAAGTTTTTTCATCTTTTCGATGATGCTGCATACACAATGCCGGATGAACTTGATAAAATATTATAGAATACATGAGTACCATGCGCAAGGATAAAAATTATACGCCAATGGCGTATAGGAAAGGAAATACCCTTCTTCACAGGTTTCCTGCAGGTTTTAAACTCATCTTTTTACTGCTTCTTTCCCTTGCAGCCTTTTTCCCCGGCAGCGATTTAGGTAATTTTTTGGTTCTTGAGGTAATTACCCTAATTATGGTCCTGCTTTCATTTATTGCAAGAATTGGCCCCCTTTCCTTACTCAAGGGCTCAGGGCCCCTTCTTTCGATTGTTATAGCGGCATTGCTTATTCGGGGGATAGAGGTCTCGCCGCTCGCCTTTAGTATCGTGGGTTTTCGGCATGCCCTAATCTTCTGCATTCGGATTGCTCTTGCCTTTTCTATAGGCTCCCTATTCTTTGCGGTGACCACTGTGGGTGAAGTAAGAAAATCTATCTCAAGGGGGGAAGCGGCGCTCGGCATTGAGAAGGCGGCCCTGAGTCTTCATTTTTCCCTGATGCTCGGCTTCTTACCTGCAATTTTTGAAATTTGGGAAGAGTTATCCCTTGCATATAAGAGCAGGAGCGGCAGGAGGGGTGTATCACTACTATATTTTATTTTACCTAAGTTAATAGAAAGGATGATAAAGAGGGCGGGAGATACTGCTCTTGCAATGGAGGCAAGGGGGGTTCATGTCTGATTTTTATTCAATCAATATGGCCGTTTTAAAAAAGCACTACCCTCCCCTTGCAGAAGAATTAAATAGGGTTTCAATAAATGAGGATGACTTTAAAACGGAAAGGGCGGTATCAGGAGAGCCGACACTTGTATACAAGGGGATTTACCTTCATTCAAAGCGGGACCCGGTACGCGAGGCGGAGAGGCTTGCTGAGGCCGATTTGCAGGGGCAGGATGCGCCTGCGGTGGTGCTTGGGTTTGGCCTCGGGTTTAGTGCAGAGGCAATAGGGTCAAAATTCCCGGGTCGTCCTATCATCATTTTAGAAAAAAGAAAGGATGTTCTAAAAAAGGCTTTGGAGTTAAGGGATTTCAGGGCCTTCCTTACAGGGAATCGCATTGCCTTTGTTTTCGATCCGCAGAGCGTAATTTCCGCCCTTTCGATGTTCGATTCTTCAAAAAATGAGACCTTTAACGATGCAAAAGAGAAATCACCGCCCCTAATAATTACCAATAGGGCCCTTACAGGCCTTGATAAGGCGTTTTATGAGGATGCCGAACAGAGACTCAAGTCGAAGTATACCCAAAGTAATGTAAATATTGCAACAAAGAAGCGCTTTGAAGACAGGTGGCATAGGAATTTGGCACGGAATATCGAAGCGATTAGGGATATTCCGGGGATTGTAAAGTTTGGAGGCATTTTAAACGAGAAAATCCCGGTTTTTCTTGCCGCGGCAGGCCCAAGCCTTGACAGTATCGGCCCTTACCTTGCGGAAATAAAGAAGCGCTGTCTCTTAATCGCAGTTGATACGAGTTTAAACTTTATCCGCTCTAACGGAATTGAAGCAGACTTTGTTGTATCGGTTGACCCTCAGTATTTGAACTTTCGGCATTTTGACAGGGTAAAACTTGGGGAAACGAGGCTTATAAGCGAAACCGTGGTCTACCCCACAATTCTAAGGCTCCCTTTTGCCAAGAAATACCTCTGCGGCTCGAGTTTCCCGCCGGGGCATATGATAGAAGGCAAGGTGGACCCGAAGGGCGATCTTGCGGCGGGGGGATCTGTAGCGACAAGCGCCTGGGACCTTGGGAGGCATCTTGGTGCGCATGAGATTTGGATAGTGGGTCTTGACCTCTCCTTCCCTGATTATAAAACCCATTTTAGGGGGGCCTACTTCGAAGAAAAATCCCACCTTGAAGCAAGGCGTTTTTTCCCCGCAGAGAACTGGAGTTTCCGAAATATCCTCAGCGGCCATCCCTATTGGGGCAGGAGGATCGGGGGGGGACAGGTGCTTACCGACAGGAGGCTTTCGATTTACGCCGCATGGTTTGAAAACCGCTTTGCGATGCACCCGAAAATAAGGAATTATGGCCTCTTTGCTTCGGGGCTTGAAATAAGGGGTCTTGAAGCAAGGGAAATTGCAGATTTTTTAGCCCTTAGAGAGTGCAGGGGCGAGATTGACGAGCTTTTGAGTGAGACTGACAGGAAGATAAGGGCAGAGTTTGATTCAGAGAAGGAAGTTGAGCGAAGGCGAATCAAGTTTGAAGAAGCGAGATCGATAAACCCCTAAGAAATGTTAATAAAAGACAAATAATTAAAGTTACCTCGTTAAAAGCCGATATTTAAGTAACGGGAGGGAAATCCTCCATAAAAAATATAGACGGTGCGCAGCAGGCATGTCCCTCAACGTCCAGGCGCACCGTCTTTTTTTTATATTGCTTGCTTGCAAGCTTGCAACTTGTCCATTTAATCATAATCCGGTACTATTAGCTCAAATTATACACTAGGAGAGACCCATGAAAGTTGGTTCAGTAACAGAAATAAAGAAGCAGGAATATCGAGTAGGTTTAACCCCGGATAATGTAAGGTCTTACTGTCTGCAAGGGCATGAAGTTTTTATCGAGAAGGATGCGGGGCTCGGCTCGGGCTTTAAGAACGAGGAATATCAGGCGGCAGGAGCGAAAATCGTAGACAAGGCGGCCGATATTTGGGCAAATTGCGAGATGATTGTAAAGGTTAAGGAGCCTCTTGAGGAAGAGTACCCCTATTTCAGGGACGGGCAAATTATTTATACCTTCTTCCATCTTGCTGCAGAAAAGGCCCTTACGGAGGCCCTTTTAAAGAGCAAGGCAAGTGCTGTTGCATACGAGACCCTTCAGATCGGTAACGGCCTCCCCCTTTTAAGGCCGATGAGCGAAATCGCAGGCCGCCTCAGCACCCAGGAAGGTGCAAGCTTCCTAAAGAAGACCAACGGAGGGCGTGGCGTACTGCTCAGCGGCGTACCGGGAACCCCAAGGGCGAGGGTTTTGATTCTTGGAGCAGGGGTTGTGGGCAGTAATGCGGCGAAAATTGCGATGGGAATGGGAGCCCATGTTACGATAATGGACGTGAATCAGGACAGGCTAGTCTATCTTGATGATGTTTACGGCCTGAATATACATACGATTTACAGCTCGGATGCAAATATCGAAAGGGAGATTGCCGAAGCAGACCTTGTAATTTCTTCGGTTCTGATTCCCGGTGCAAGTGCGCCGAAGCTCGTTAAGAAAGACTATCTAAAGAAGATGAAGGAAGGCAGTGTCATTGTTGATGTTTCGATAGATCAGGGTGGAACCACCGAAGTATCGAAGAGGACCTATCATGATGATCCTGTTTTTGTCGTAGACGGGGTTATAATGTACTGTGTTGCAAATATGCCGGGTGCGACTCCGAGGACGTCTACGATTGCGCTGACAAATGCAACCCTAAGATACGGGCTTGCAATTGCGAAGTTGGGTCTTGAAGAGTCTTATAAAAAGCATCCTGAGATTGTTTCTGCAATAAATACCTATAAGGGCAATATTACCTATAAGGCCGTTGCGGAAGCCTTCAATATGGACTATGTTCCGATAAAATGAGCGACCTATTGTTAAAATAAGATAAAATAGTCGGGAATTTCAATACAGGTTCTCTAAAAAATGTAGTATAATTATATATTATACTAGTAAGAGGAGGATACCTTTGAGTGCCGGTGCCACTGTTGCGGAAAATGGTGACGAAAGTACCACTATAAAAAAATTCAAAACAAGGGATATCCCCCAGGAAAGCTATTTCTCGGAACCGGTATATGCGGACGAGAAGCTGATTATTTTATCCCCCGAAATGCCCTTTACAAGGGAGATGAAGAAAACCCTTGAAGATTGGGAGTTTTTATACGTTTATAGCTCAGGTGATATTTCGGAAAATTACTCAGGCAAAGGTGCTCAGGGTGATAAGGATGGCGATCTTCTCAATATTGAAAGCTCAGGGGACGGGGATAAGATAATTAAGGCGAGGGAGTTCTACGCGGATTTCCTTACTTATGTGAATAAAATCTTTACGAATGTGGTTTTGGGAAATGAGTTGAGCTTCAGCACCCTTGCCACCGACATGAAACTGGCCACCGAAATTATCCGCGAGGAGAGGCGTTTTTTATTAAGGGTGATGAAGAATACCCACCCTGATGATAATTATCTTGCCTCACATACCGTAAAATCCACGATAATCGCCGTAATAATAGGTTCTTACCTAAAGCTTCCGAATCATAGATTGATAGAGCTTGGGGTTTCGGCCCTGCTGCATGAAATAGGAATGTTAAAACTCCCGTCAAAGACCTATCTTTCGAGGGAGCCGCTGACTGCGAAGGAGCATGAAGCGATCGCCTCCCATCCTATTTTGAGTTATAACCTCTTAAAATCCTTCGATTTTCCTCTAACAGTGACTCTTGCTTCTTTAGAGCATCATGAGAGGGAGAACGGCTCAGGATATCCGAGGCAGTTAACCGGGGAGCGCATAAGTTTATACGCAAAGATTATAGGGGTTGCCTGCTCCTACGATGCATTATCGTCACAGAGGCCCTATAAGGAGCCGAAGGACGGCTATACGGGGATGCTCGAGCTTCTAAAGAACGAAGATAAGCAGTATGATGAAACTGTTATCAGGGCCCTGGTCTTCTCTCTTTCAATTTATCCGATTGGTCTTTATGTCCTCCTTTCGACGGGGCAGAAGGGCCAGGTTGTGGATGTGAACCCGGAAAATCCCCGTTACCCTTATGTTCAGGTTTTCGGGGAGCTGAATCCTGACGGAAAGAACAAGGTTTTTGAGACGACCAAAGACGGGCTTTCCATAGTCCGCCCCCTCTCGAAGGAAGAGATCAGCTAAGAGTGATACTAAAAAAAATAATTAATAAATTGCAGGCGAAAATTACCCCGGATAAAACAATGACCGAAGAGAAACTCCATCTCGCCCTGCTTGAGGGTGAAAAGTCAGGTGTGGTTGAAAGCAGGGAAAGGACCATGGTGGAGGGGGTTTTCTATCTTGGGGACAGGCCTGTAAGCGCATTTATGACCCATCGCTCGGAAATTAAGTGGCTCGATATTAATGCGGGCCCCGAAGATGCCCGAAAGACTGCAGATGAGGCGGGCAATAGGGCATATCTCCCTGTTGCTGACGGAAATCCCGACAAGGTCCTCGGGGTAATTTCTGTGCAGGACCTCTATAGGGCCCTGCTCGATGAGTCATGGCCGGGGCTTAGGGCCCTGATGAAGCCGCCCAGCTTTATCCCTGAAACTATGCCTGCCTTAAAGGCCTTTGAGGCATTTAAGAGGGCGGACGCAAGTGACCTTTTTGCGATGGACGAGTACGGAGGCTTTGCGGGGATTCTTACGGTGAGGAACCTAATCGAAGAGATTGTGGGTGAGCTTTCTGCCTCCCCGGAGACCTTGCAGTCTATTGTTAAACAGGAAGACGGGACTTGGCTTTCAGACGGCGGGGTGAGCATTGACGATGCGGCGGCGGAACTTGGGCTCCCGGGGCTCGGGGATGAGCACCGCGATTACCATACCCTTGCGGGGTTCATTCTTTTTCTTGCAGGCGAAATCCCTGCAGAGGGAATGAGTTTTGACTATGAGGGTTATAGGTTTAAGGTCTTGGACCTGGATCATAATAGGATTGATAAGATACTGATAGCGAGAGTCGCCTAGGGGCCGTGGGGCTCGCTGTGGGGGCTCGCTGTGGTGCTCGCTGTGGCGCAGGCGGCCGTGAAGGCCGCTGTGGGGCTCGCTGTGAGGCAGGCGGTTGCGCCTAACGGGTGAGGCGCGAGCGCATTCTTTGCAGTTTTTGCTTTGTTTTTATTTGGAAATACCTATTATTTGCCTTCCACCACCTCTTATCCATAAGGAGACCCCAAACCGGAGTCCTTCTATCACCATAATCTTCTATATAGGAAGCAATTGTAGATTCGTAAATGCCAATAAGCTTCTTTGTCATTTCGTCAATACACCATGATTTTGCATGGGCCTTCGCTTCGAGGGACTTCCGGCGATGGAGGGCGGGGTCTCGAAGGAGCTCAAGGACCCTTTTAACAAACTCCTTTTGGTCGTTATTAACCATGAAGCCGCCCTTGTCTCCGCCCATGACCATCAGAGTCCCCAGGGCCCCGATTGCCACAACCGGGGTACCTGAAAGCATTGCTTCGAGGGTTACTAGGCCCTGGGTGTCTGTAAGGGAGGGGAAGACAAAGACGTCGGAAAGGGCATAGGTAAGGGCCAGCTCCTTCCTTTCCATATAGCCTGTAAAAAGGCAGGCCCCCTCCAACTTTGCTTTCTTAACCTTTGACTTATAGAACTCCTGATCAGGGCCATCGCCTGCAATAAGCAGGACTGCCTCGGGGTATTCGGCAAGGATATCGGGGAGGAGATTAATTAAAAAGCCAAGGTTCTTTTCTTTTACGACCCTGCCTGCAAAAAGGAGAATCTTTTTCCCCGGCAAAAGGGGGTATCTTTCCTCGAGTTTCTTCCTAAAAGCGTTAATCTCGTCTTTTCTGTATTTGAATAGTTTGGCGTCAATCCCTGTGGGTAAAAGAAAGGTATTTGCAGTCGGCCTATACTTATGAACCACTTCGTCAATCTGGGTTGTCGGCACAATTACTCTGTAGGAGCGGCTAAGAATATTTTTTAGGATTCCCCTTATTATGAGCTTTACGAAGAAGGTTGGGAACATTGAGAAGTAATTCGGGCCGTAATCCTCCCACATGGTATGAAAGGTATAAATAGCCGGAAGATTATGGGCCCTTGCAAACCAGAAGCCGAACTCGGCGATTACAAACTCGGTATTTATATGAATGATATCCGGGTCAAAGGACTTTACCTGTTTGAATACCCAAAACCACTTATGA